>Ga0209555_10000156_pt1 | contig 58879 bp, 50 predicted proteins | sample SaaInl85LU_5_DNA_FD_184643 | JGI IMG/M metagenome (GOLD analysis project Ga0209555, IMG submission 184643) | Marine microbial communities from expanding oxygen minimum zones in the Saanich Inlet - ESP_85LU_5_DNA (SPAdes) (version 2) | ecosystem: Environmental > Aquatic > Marine > Intertidal...
TGAAGCTGAATTAGGTATGGATTCGAACAAAAACTATAGCATTACAAATTTAGAAGAAGAATAATGAAGCCATACGAAATCAAAATAATAGAGACAGCAATTGTATTAATTTTGGTTCTTATTTCCTTAAAAATCCTTCAAAGAGTGATTGATAGATTTGGAAAAAAGTACAGTTACCACAAAACAAGGATAAAAATTGTTAGGAAAATAATACTTTTCATTGCGCTAACTCTTCTGACGGTAATCATTGCTTTTATTTGGGGAATTAAAGCTTCACAATTGGCTACTTACATAGCTTCTTTGTTCACAGTACTGGGAATTGCATTTGTGGCTCAATGGTCTTTGCTTTCCAATATTACTGCCACTCTTATCATATTTTTCAATCACCAGGTAAACATTGGAGATACCATTCAGATTCTTGACAAAGAGTTTTTGATTGAAGGAGAAATAAGTGATGTAGGAATATTTTTTACAGTGATAAAAACAAAAGAAGGTGAGTACATTTCTTTGCCGAGTAATGTTTTTATTCAGAAAATGGTTAAAAAAATTAAGAAGTAGTCTTTTTCGAGACTCTTTTATGTTCTTCTTTTTTTACTATAAATACACCTAGTAAAATAAAGACCGAAAAACTAATCGCCCAAGTTATATTTTCGCCAAAATAAACTCCCCACAAAATCGCTACTACAGGAATAAAGTAGGTTACCGAAGATGCAAATACCGAGGTAGTTAACTTGATTAATTGATTAAAAATAACCAAAGCCAAGGTGGTTCCAAAAACTGCTAAAATTGAGGTAAAAAGAAACGCCTGATTATACAAAGGATTTCCTAATTTTTGAGATACATCAGTAAAACCTACCAAATGAATAAGGCAAAAAGGAAGCATAAACGATAAGGAAATTGCCGTAATAGTAATAGAAGAAACGTGGCTTAATTTGTTTTTAATAATATTCAGACTAAAAGCATAACAAACCGTTGCAAAAACTACCATAAGAGAGGGTAGAAGAGGGATGGAGCTTATGCTGGATGAATTAAAAAGAATGAGCAAAATAGTACCCAAAAGTCCCAGTAAAACACCTAAGAATGCTTTGAGAGATATTTTTTGACCAAAAACAAAGGCAGCAACCAAAACCGAGAATAAGGGAACTAATGAATTTAAGATACCTGTGGAGGAACTAGAAAGTGTTTTTTCTGCATTGGTAAACAAAAAAGCGGGAATCAAATTGCCTAATAAACCCACAAGAATTAAGAAAATCCAATCTTTACTTAGCCCTATTTCCCATTGGCGGATAGCAACAAAGAGTAACACAATGCTCGATATAAAAATTCGTAGCGAAGCCACTTCATTTGCGCTCAAGAGAGGATTGTGGTTCTCATCAAACATCGATTTTTTCATCAATATAAATGAGCTCCCCCAAATAATAGCTAAAACGATAAGAAGAATCCAACTCTTTGTTTTAGAACTCATAAAACTTGTGATTAAATAGATTAACGGATTCTATCCATAGATTTTATAAGTTTCTCATCCTGATTAATGGATCTGTTTGCCATTATGATAGCAACAAAAGCAATAATTGGAAAGAAAAAACCAATTCCGTAATTCATGTTTTCTGGAAGAAGAGAAAAGGTAGATTCAATTTGATTGAAATTGACGAAAACAAATACAATTGAAATCATGATAACTAAGAAATTCAATTTATTGAACAGTAATTGTCTTTTTCTTTTTTTGAAACTAAAAATAGATACTAAACTTAGTAGTATAGAAATAACTATTGGAAATATTACTGGAAGAAAGAACGACAAATCCTTTGCGCCAACAAACCCAAATGAATCATACACAAAATTCCCTGTAACAATAGAATACGTGGCAAAAGGAAAAACCAAAGTAAGAGCCATTGCAATTGCGGCAACGGTTAGGTAAATAGATTGAATTCGTTGAATCATTGTATTTTTTTTGCTAAAGTATAAAAAATAGTCGTATAATTGCGTGAAAGAAATAGCGAGTGTTCATTTCTTTCGATCATTATTCAATAAATCATCTTTTTATTATATAATTAATCTGGCATCTCGCCAAGTTATTAGAAATTCTGATAACATCAATTTATTCAAAACAATTTATGTACGACATTAATCAATTAGAAGGTAAATTATTACCTGAGCTAAAAGAAATTGCAAAAGACCTTAACATTAAAAAGTTAAATCAAAAGAAACAAGATTTGATTTATGCAATTTTAGATGAACAAGCATTGAAGCCAACTGCACCAAAAAGCAAAGAGTCTAAAGCTGAAAAACCAGTAGCTATAAAAACCGAAAAACCAAAAGAAGAAAAACCGGTAGCTAAAAAAGAAGAGAAAAGCGCTTCTACTGAAAACAAAGCTAAAACTGAGGAGAAAAAAGAAGCTCCGAAAGAAAACAGACAAAAAAACAACTCAAGAAAACGAACTGGTAAGCCAGAAAACTCAATGCCTACCAAGGCTGACTTGAACAATCCTAACAACCCTCATTACAAAAAGAAAATTACTGAAAATGGTGATTCACCTGTGGCTCACGCAAAATCAAATGCTGAAAAACCTGTGAACAGAAAAAACAACAACTCTCAGCAAAACCCAAATAGAAATAAGCAAAAGAAGAATCCTGCAGAAGTGCATGGATATAATTTTGATGGACTCATTAAAACTGAAGGTGTTTTAGAATTAATGAGTGATGGATATGGATTCTTGAGATCGTCAGATTACAATTATTTGAGTTCACCTGATGATGTATATGTATCTACCGCGCAAGTAAAATTATTTGGACTAAAAACAGGAGATACAGTTTTTGGAGACATTCGTCCTCCCAGAGAAGGAGAGAAATATTTCCCATTACTGAGTATTGATAAAGTAAATGGGAGGGAACCTGCTTACATTAGAGACAGAATACCTTTTGAGCATCTGACTCCATTGTTTCCGGACGAAAAACTTCACATTACAGGACATACTAAGGAAACGATGTCTACAAGAATCATGGATTTGTTCGCTCCAATAGGAAAAGGGCAAAGAGGAATGATTGTGGCACAACCAAAAACTGGTAAAACAGTATTATTGAAAGATATAGCAAATGCTATTGCCGAAAATCATCCAGAAGTGTATTTGATTATACTTTTGATTGATGAAAGACCAGAAGAGGTTACAGATATGGCTAGAAATGTAAATGCAGAAGTAGTTTCTTCTACATTTGATGAGCCAGCAGAAAGACACGTAAAAGTGGCTAACATTGTTCTTGAAAAGGCTAAAAGAATGGTAGAATGTGGACACGATGTGTGTATTTTATTGGATTCCATTACTCGTTTGGCAAGAGCATACAACACTGTGTCGCCAGCATCTGGTAAAGTATTATCGGGAGGTGTAGATGCTAATGCACTTCACAAACCAAAAAGATTTTTTGGTGCTGCTCGTAAAATTGAAAACGGAGGATCTCTTTCTATCATTGCAACTGCACTTACAGATACTGGATCAAAAATGGACGAAGTTATCTTTGAAGAATTTAAAGGAACAGGAAACATGGAACTTCAACTGGATAGAAGAATCGCTAACAGAAGAATATATCCAGCAATTGATATTACTGCATCTGGAACGAGAAGAGAGGATTTACTTATGAGTAAAGAAGCATTGCAAAGAATGTGGATTATGAGAAAATACTTGGCCGATATGAACCCTATAGAAGCTATGGAATTCATGAAAGACAGAATGAAAAATACAAAAACGAATGAAGAGTTTTTGCAATCAATGAATGGATAAAATGAAAGGGAAAAAAGTTTCAGTACCAGTAGCTTTTGCAGCAGTTTGGATTTTAATTTTATTGACTCTTAATGCTTTAAAAGTTCCTCACCATTTTAGAATCGGAATTTATTTAAATCTGTTTTTTATTCTTGGTGTAATTGGTATTTCTATGTTTTTGCAAATAAAGCAAGAAAAGAAACTCCATACTTTTGCGGTGAATTTCAAGAACAGTCTTAAAAAAGCTGGAACATACATAGTAATTGTGACTGGCTTTTTGTTTCTGTATCTTAAGTTTATAAACCCAATGTTCTTGGAGAATTTAAAAAACTCAAGAATAGAGCATGAGTTGGCAAAAGACTGGAATCAAGTACAGGCAAGTAGTCCAATATTTGAAGCAATGACAAGAGAAGAGTTTATCGAAAAAGCTACTTCTAGTAACGAAATTCTAAGCTCAGTTTCTTTGAATTTGAGCTTTTACTTTCTGGGGTTATTCTTCATATCCTTGTTTTACTCTATTTTGATACCTATCTTCTATAAAAAGATTATTCTCAGAATGTAATTTTTAAAACTATATAAAAACAAAAAAGTCGTTGAGTAAGATACTCAACGACTTTTTTTTATGGAATAAATTAAGTTTTATTCTTTAATCACTTTATTAGTAATTACAATATCATTTACTCTTACTTGAAGGAAATAAACTCCTGAAGGCAACTCAGAAATATTTAATTCCCCACCATTGTTAGAATAGTTTGACACCAATTTTCCAGAAACATCTACTAAATTAATTTCTTGGATATAATCTGGGTGAGAAACAAAAAGAACAGAATTAGCTGGGTTTGGATAAAACGAAAGCTTGTTTTTAGTTTCTTCTTCGATTCCTATTGTAGAAATTGTAACAGTGGTACAAGCTGATGTATCCACACAAGTTCCTCTTGTAATAATACAAGCATAACTTCCTGTTGCCGTAGGTGTGAAATCTTTAAGTGTAGCACCAGTTATAGCTGTGTAACCATTGTTGCAATCAACCCATTGGTGGATTGCCCAAGTATCAGTAGAAGTTAATTTATTTCCTGATTGAGTAACAGCATTATTTACACCTGGTAGTATTGTTACATTATATCTGTCAACAGTATCACAAGTACCAGAAGTAGAAAGCGTATCGTAATACACTCCTGTAGAGGTTACAAAGGACCCATTTGGCATAACAAAAGTATCACATTGTGAAACGGTAGTTGTGTTCGCAACATGTCCTGTAGAAATTGTAACTACATAAGACAATATACTATCACAACCTGCTGCTGAAACTAACGTATCGTTGTATATTCCTGATGTGCTCACCGTAGTTCCACTTGGCAAAGTATAAGATCCACACGTACTCACAGAACTTGATGTTAGTGAAGAGCCTTGTGCTAGAGTGTTTCCAGAAACATAATTGGATGCTGAACCTAATAGGCTAAATCCTGTAAGAGTTCCGTTGTTACTTCCAGCATAATCAATAGCAGTTGTAGTTCCTGTGTTTGTTCCTCCGGCAGTTCCTTCGTTAAATTTATAGTAAGCGACTAATCCTGTTGGAGTTGAACAGTATTCCGAATTTCTTTCGGTTGCAATTTCTGAAGCCGTTCTCGCATAATTGTAAAATCTTACCTCATCAATTTCCCCAGGAAAATTATTTATATTATCGATTCTTTGACCTATTCTCAAATTTGTGGTTGTTCCTGTGTTAGTTGCAACAGTTAAGTTCCCACTAACATCCAAAACACTATCAACGTAAAGACTGTATTTATTACTTGCTGTTGGGTTATAAACCACAGCAACATGATGCCAGTTTCCGTCATTCACTGGAATAGTTCCACTTAATCCATTACCTTGGACTTCAATTCTTATAGCGTTGGCCCAAAGGACACAAAAAGTAAAACGAGTCCCGTTACTCCCAGCAGTTCCATAATCAGCAATAACACCTTGTTGTCCTCCAGATGCACCAGGTACAAAATTTCCAGTTGTTTTGATCCAAGCTTCAATGGATCTAGCGGCATTTCCAGAAATTCCTGAATAGGTCGTTTGAACATAATCATTAGTTCCATCAAAGTTTAGCGCTGTATTTTGTGCTGACGATTGCATTGCCCACAAAAACAAAGCAGTGGATGTAATAATTGTTTTTATTTTAATCATTAATAGTAATTTTATTGTTTGATAAATTTCATTTTTTTACTTGTTTCGGTTGTATTAATTTCCATAACATAAACTCCTTTTACTAAATTACTAATTTCAAGTCTATTATTACTAATGGTATGGGATAAAATTAATTTCCCATTGAGGTCAAAAACTCTCACTGAATTAATTTTAGAACTAGATTCAAATTGAATAAAATCATTGGCAGGATTAGGAAAAACAGAAATACTGTTCAAGCTATTTTCTTCAATCCCAGTAAGGCTAATTGATACACAATCAGATGTATCTTTGCAGTTACCTCTGCTCACAATCACCGCATAATCACCTGCTTGATTGGCTATGATAAATCTATTTGTTTCGCCAGCTATTGGAGCAAAGGCACTGTCGCATCTAACCCATTGGTGCGATGCCCAAGTATCATAAGATGTAATTCTTCCTCCAACTCTATAAACCGAATCATCCACAGAAGAAATTGAAATGTCAAACATCAATAAACTATCACAACCTCCAGCAGAAGTTAATGTATCGTATGTAATTCCAGTTGTGGTTATAATTCTGCCTGATGGAGTAGTGTATGCGCTGCATACTGTGTCGGTAAATAATGTAGTCCTAATTCCAGGACTAATTGTGGCACCTGTTACCCAATTTGAAGTCGAACCTGAAAGAGTAAAACCTGACAAAGTTCCTGTATTTCCGTTTCCAGAGGCATCGTTTAAGCTTGTCATTCCAACATTTGTTCCTGAAGCAATTCCTTGATTGAAAGTATAATATGCTTTTAATGAAGATGGAATATTACACATTTCGCTATTCATAGTTGAAACTATTTCGTTTTTAGTTCTTACTACATCCCAAATTCGCACTTCATCTATGCGACCTGGAAAATATCTTCCAGAATAAGCGGGTGATTCGCCCAAATATAAATTATTTGTCACTGTGCCAACGATATTCACTGATTTGGCAATTGAATCTGTTAAAACTCCATTTACATAAAGTCGTAAAAAAGAGCCATCAAATGTAGCTGCAACATGCTGCCAAGTATTTAGTGTTAACACATTTGTTGACGAAGTTAATTCATTCCATGGCCCACCACTCCCTATATTTACATTAAGTTTACCATTTGATCCAGCTCTTAACATATATCCAGTACCAACAGAACTTTCTTTACTAATTATATTTCCTTCCCAAATATTAAACCTCCAAGACGTGGGATAAATCCATGCCTCAAGAGTCAAGGCGTTTCCCGTTATATTAATAGATGGACTATTCCCGCAATTAACAAAATCATTTGTCCCATCAAAATTCAATGAGTTTTGAGAAAAAAAACTAAGGCTTAGAAAAAGAAAAAAGGTTATAAAGTAGAGTGATTTCATTTTAATTTGATTTAAAGTTTAAGCTAAATATAATCAAATTTTAAAATTTTAATCTACAGATTCTTATATTGAAACCTAAAAGGATGAAAAATAGAATTTAAATTCAATTTTGAAAAACTGTTATCTGAAAATCACATGAAATTGAAATTTCAGCACATTGCATTATTTTTTCTTGTGCTTTCTTACTCGTATTCCAATAATAAGGTGTCATTTTTAATAAATTCATCAACATGGTAGAATCTGTAATTTCAATCTCGAATGATTTTCTATGATTAGAAATCACGTTGAATGGTTTACCAATTTTCTCAACAATATTGTATTCATGAGGACGAAAAGAATCATAGATTAATTCGGCTAATTGCTTCATGTGATTTTCTCCTGGACTCACTACAATTAAATATCCTTTCTCTTTCAAAACCCTTCCGAATTCATTGGAATCATTAGGAGAGAATACTGATAAAATTAAATCTATACAATTCGTTTTAATAGGCAAATCATAAATAGAACTTACGAAATAAAAATTTTTTTTATACCTGCCAGCAGCATGTTTCACTGCGTATTTAGAAATATCAGTTCCCACAATTGAAGATTCCAAACCGTTTAGTCCACTCAAAGCATGTTCAGAATAATAACCTTCTCCACATCCAGAATCCAAAACAGACAACTCTTTTGATCTGATAGGCAATCCTTCAATTACCATTTTTATCTCATTCATTAGTGGGTCGTAAAACCCTTGCTCAAGGAATTCTCTTCTGGCTTTCACCATCATTTCATCATCCCCAGGTGATTTAGATTTTTTCTTATTTACGGGCAATAAATTAAGGTAACCCTGTTTTGCCAGATCAAAATTATGATTGTTTTCACATACATAACTGCGGTTTCCATCAAAGTGGAGCGAGTTTTTACAAAATGGACAGTGTATTGAGAGCATTTATTTTCCGTTTTCTACAAAATTAACAAACTCCAATTCATAATCTTCCTTTTTCATTTTATTCCCTAACATTTCAGCCAGGACTATAAAAAGCTCAATATCTTTAAATGAACCAAGGACTATTGAAATAATTTTCATGTTAAATCTAATTCGTTTATTCCCGGAGTACTCAAATAAGTTTTCATTGTAAGATAACCTTCGTTTTTAATTCCTTTGTAGATTTCTTCAATGTTTTCTGGGATTTCTGTAGAAATTAACCAGTTTACGTCAAAGCCATTTTGGACAGCCGTTCGCATAATATGCTTGTTAGCTTCATACAGTTCGCCTAGTTTTTCTAAATTATCTCGGTATTCCAAGTGGTAATCTTCGTGAAGTTTGGTTATACCTATTAATATTTTGAACGTTTTATTTAGGAAATAGATACATAATTTTCTGGCTTGCCCTGGAGTTGTTTTTTGCAATTTTGTTTGAAAAACCTCCATTGTTTCCGTCAACAAAACGAGATTTAAGTATGAATCACCCATTTTGTCTTTAGTGATTTTTACATGAGCAGTAATCAATGTGCTTACGCTCCTCAATCGTTTCAATAAATAGCTTGTCGTGTATCGTTTGGTAGCAAAATAGGCTACTTTACTTTTTATTTCCTCCTCCATTTTGAGCTGATGCTCATCCACAGAATCGTCATCCAACAATTTAAAGTACAATTCTTTGGCTATTACTTTGTCCTTTTTCAACAACGCAAGCAGTAATTTGTCCTTTTCTTTTTGGGGCAAACTCAGTATTGTGTCTTTGAATTCTTTATTGAATTTCATGGTTAGTTGAATGTTAATTTATTCTCGATTAAATTTTAAACCGTTTTCATTCCTTAAAATAACTCGAACTGACATAAAAAGATTGTCAGTTTGAGTGAAATAATTGACTGAAAGGTGAACAAAACGGAATCAAAGAGTTATTCGTAGAATTAGAAGTTCCGTTCCTTTAGGGAAGGGCGAGAGATGGGACTTTATAGTCCCTTCAAAGCCGCCTCATAATTTGGCTCATCCACAATATCATTACACAATTCGCTGTAAGTTATAGTTCCATTTTCATCCGTAACCATAACACCTCTTGCGTATAATCCTGCCAAAGCTCCATCTGCCATTTCTATTCCGTTATTCGCTATCGACTTGTGTCTAAAATCTGAAGTTGTCACAGCATTTTCAATTCCCTTGTCTCCACAAAATCTTTTAAGTGCAAATGGCAAATCCATTGAGGCAAAAACTAACATTACATCTTCACGGTCCTTTAATTTTGCCGAAAACTGACCCAATTGCATAGCACATACATCCGTATCAACACTCGGAAACACATTGAATACTACTTTCTTTCCTTTTAAGTCCTCATTGGTTAGTTCCGATAGATCTGATTTTATCAATCTAATAGCTGGTAGTTGTTCTCCTACTTTTGGAAATTCTCCTTTCGTTGTGATTGGCGTTCCGCCTAGTTTTGTATTGCTCATTTTAGTTGGGTTTTAGATTATTGTTAACCTCTTTCAAATATACCAATTATTAATTTTTCATTTCAAAAAAAATCTCAAAGTAACTAGCGTAACCTTGAGATTTAATAAATTGGGTTGTATAAATACTTAATTCTTTACAAACTTTATTGTTGCTGCTCCCTCCACGGTTTGGATATTCATAAAATATACCCCATTTTCTAAAGTAGTAATAGAAATAGAAGAAGAAGTAGAATTCACAACTTTCTGATTATCAACTAATTTTCCTGAAACATCAAAAATCGTAATATCATTAATTATTTTATTCTCGGAATTCATTATTGTAATTATTTCATTGGCTGGATTAGGATAAACGGAAAAACTATTCGATAAATTTTCATTCAAACTTGCAGGATTAAAATTTATACATTCAGATGTATCCATACAATTTCCTCGAGTTACAACGACAGCATAATCACCAACTTGTGTCACATCAATAAATCTATTTGTAGCTCCCGGAATAGGTAAGTTATTGCTATCACACCTGATCCATTGGTGAGATGCCCAAGTATCAAACGAAGTAATTCTTGAACCCACTCTGTAAACAGAATCATCAACAGCTCCAGAAATTGTGATATCATATTGAATTAAGCTATCACATCCAGCTGATGAGCCTAAAGTATCATAATAAGTTCCTGTTGTTGTAATCGTTTTTCCCATTGGAGTGGTATAGGTTACACATCCAGAGTCACTTATTACATTTTGTATTGTAGAAGTTGTTATCGAGATTACATAAGCATCCAAACTATCACAAGACACCGAGCTACTAATCGTATCAAAATAGGTTCCGGTAGCTGAAACGATTGTCCCATTTTGCATTGTGTAAGAACCACAGGCAGAGACGGGAATAGTTGAATTAATTGCAACAGGGGAAATTGTTGCACCAGAAACCCAGTTGGAAGAAGTTCCACTTAATGAAAACCCTGATAAAGTTCCATTGTTAGTTCCTGCATCATCTATAACAGTTGTTGACGTTGTATTGGTTCCTCCAGCAGTTCCTTGATTCAGTCTGTAATATGCTTTCAATGAAGAAGGTGCCGAACAAAACTCTATATTCATTGCTGAGGCTATTTCGGTTTGTGTTCTTGCTACATCCCAAACGCGCACTTCGTCAATTACACCTCTGAATGGAATATTACCTCCCGATACTCTATTACCAATCTTCAAATTTGAACCACCAGTTCCTGTATTTACCCCAGAAAGATTCCCTGTACCAACCTGAATTCCATTTACATACAAGTAACCAGTTCCACCATTTTTAACAAAGGCAACATGAGACCAAGTGTTTAAAGGAACTACATTCGTACTAGATGTAATATTTGTATTGGTTCCTCCGGCAATGAAGGCAATTGCCCTGTTTGAATTCACAAGAAATGTATTTCTTGCAGCTACCGTAGATAATCCATAATCCATTATACAAGAATTTCCTGAAGGGGTAAATTGTAAATATATCCAAGCTTCGAAAGTTCTGTTAGCGGTTCCTCTAACCCCTGTATATGAAGTTTGGACTAAATCATTTACGCCATCAAAGTTTAATGCGTTTTGTGAAATGGAAAGATGAGTGATTAATAATGAAGTAAGTAACAGTAGTAATTTTTTCATTTGTTATATATTTAATCTGAATTTAAAATTACAACAAATAATTCATTCAAGAAAGTGGATATTTGAAAGTGCTCATTTAAAATTCAATACTTTAAGTGCTAAAAAATAAGAATAATGGGACCCTCTTGATTTCTCGGAATAAGCAATTCGCAAGTTTTACATTGGATATGACAGATTACTAACTTTTTTGCTCGGAATAATGAATCCCGATTTCTCGGGATAAGGGATTTGCACGTTTTTCGCCTAGAGGCGAAAAACGGCTCTCTACTTACATATTTCTCCTATACTGACCACCAACCTCAAAAAGCGAATTAGTTATTTGCCCAAGAGAACAAACTTTAGTCGCTTCCATCAAGTATTCAAAGATATTTTCGTTTTGGATAGCTGCTTTTTGTATTTTATCCAATTCAACCGCCAATTTATCCGCATTAGTTTTGTGCAAATCATTCAGCATGTCGAGTTGGTATTTTTTCTCTTCTTCACTGGCTCTAATTACTTCTGCAGGAACTATTGTTGGTGATCCATTTTTGCTCAAGAACGTATTTACTCCTATAATTGGAAACTCTCCATTGTGCTTCAAAGTCTCGTAATACATGCTTTCTTCTTGTATTTTACTTCTTTGGTACATCGTTTCCATTGCTCCCAAAACTCCTCCACGTTCCGTAATTCTATCAAATTCCATCAATACAGCTTCTTCTACCAAATCAGTTAATTCTTCAATGATAAACGAACCTTGTATTGGGTTTTCGTTTTTGGTTAATCCTAATTCTTTATTAATAATCAATTGAATAGCCATCGCTCTTCTAACCGATTCTTCGGTAGGAGTGGTAATAGCTTCGTCATAAGCATTGGTGTGTAACGAGTTGCAATTGTCATAAATCGCATACAAAGCTTGAAGCGAAGTTCTAATGTCGTTAAAATCTATCTCTTGTGCATGTAACGAACGTCCAGAAGTTTGAATGTGATACTTCAACATTTGTGCTCTTGGGTTGGCTTTGTATTTGTTTTTCATGGCTTTCGCCCAAATTTTTCTTGCAACACGTCCAATTACAGCATATTCTGGATCAATTCCGTTAGAGAAGAAGAATGATAAGTTTGGACCAAATTTATTAATGTCCATTCCTCTACTCAAGTAATACTCTACATAAGTAAATCCATTTGCCAGTGTAAGAGCAAGTTGTGTGATTGGATTTGCCCCAGCTTCTGCAATGTGATAACCCGAAATTGATACCGAGTAAAAGTTTCTCACTCCGTTTTCAATAAAGTATTCTTGAACATCACCCATTAGCCTCAAAGCAAATTCAGTTGAGAAAATACAAGTGTTCTGAGCTTGATCTTCTTTCAAAATATCTGCTTGAACTGTCCCTCTTACTTGTGTTAAAGTTTCCTTTTTTATTTTGTTATAAACATCTGCGGGCAAAACTTCATCACCTGTAACTCCTAACAACATTAATCCAAGTCCGTCATTTCCTACTGGCAAATCACCTTGGTAAGCAGGTCTCCTGGTTCCTGCGTTTTTGTATTTAGCAACAATTTTGGACTCGACCTCTTTTTCAAGTCCATTTTCTTTGATGTATTTTTCACAGTTTTGGTCAATGGCTGCATTCATAAAGAACCCAAGCAGCATAGGAGCAGGGCCATTTATAGTCATAGATACCGAAGTTAGAGAATGAGACAAATCAAATCCTGAATATAATTTTTTGGCATCGTCCAAACAACAAATAGAAACTCCTGAGTTTCCTACTTTACCGTAAATATCTGGTCGAGCATCTGGATCATTTCCATAAAGAGTTACCGAGTCAAAAGCTGTAGAAAGTCTTTTCGCTGGCATACCTTGACTCACGTAATGAAAACGCTTGTTGGTCCTTTCTGGACCTCCTTCTCCAGCAAACATCCTCGAAGGATCTTCACCAGTTCTTTTGAAAGGATACAATCCGGAGGTGTAAGGGAATTCTCCCGGAACATTTTCTTGCAATATCCAAGTTAACAAATCTCCCCAAGCTGTGTATTTTGGCAATGCAACTTTAGGAATTTGCAAGTGAGAAAGCGACTCAGAATGCGTTTCAATCTTAATCTCTTTGTCTCTTACTTTAAAAACATACAAAGGATCTTGGTATTTTTTTACTTTCTCAGCCCAATTCTGAATGTATTCAAAATTGTGCGGATCCAAATTCATTTTTACTCTATCAAATTCAGCAATAAGTAATTTGACAAACTCTATTGATTTGTCATTTTGCACTTGCTTGAGAATCTCTTCTCCATCGATAATACTTTTTGTAAAAGTGATTTGTGCTCCCGAAGCTGATTCTATCGTTTTATAAATCCCAAATAACTGCTGTGCAACTTCTGATTGTTCTTTTGCCCATTCATCATAGGCTCTGTTACTCTCGGAAATCTCTGATAAATAACGTGTACGAGCAGGAGGGATGACGAATATTTTTTCAGACATTTCGTCTGTGATATTAAATTGAGACACCAATTCTTTAGCCTCTGTTCTTTCTACAATTTTGTCCATTATCGCTTTGTAAAGCGTATTCATTCCTGGATCATTAAATTGTGAAGCAATGGTGCCAAAAACAGGCAAATCATCTTGGTGAGTATCCCACAAATTGTTGTTTCGCATGTATTGCTTTTTCACATCCCTTAATGCGTCAAGCGAACCTCTTTTGTCAAATTTATTGATGGCAACCAAATCTGCAAAATCAAGCATGTCAATTTTCTCCAATTGAGTAGCTGCACCAAATTCTGGTGTCATTACGTACAAAGAAACATCCGAGTGATCCATTATTTCGGTATCAGATTGACCAATTCCAGAAGTTTCAAGAATAATTAAATCATAATTAGCCGCCTTTAAAATTAATAAAGCTTCTGCAACATGCTTACTCAATGCCAAATTGGATTGACGTGTAGCTAACGAACGCATATAAACTCTATCGTTTTTTATCGCATTCATTCTAATTCTATCTCCTAGCAAAGCTCCTCCAGTTTTTCTTTTTGAAGGGTCAACTGAAACAATTGCAATGTTCTTCTCTGGAAAATCAATTAAAAATCTTCTTACTAACTCGTCTACTAATGACGATTTTCCTGCTCCACCAGTTCCGGTAATTCCCAAGATAGGAGTTTTTACTTTCTCTGCCATTGAATGAACCTCATTCATCACCGACTTGGCATCTTCCGGAAAATTCTCTGCAGCACTTATCAATCTGGCGATAGAAGTTACTTTCTTTTCTGCTAAAGTTTTAATTTCTCCATTTAATTTATCTCCAACAGCAAAATCACTTTTTTCTACCAAGTCATTTATCATGCCTTGCAATCCCATTGCTCTACCATCATCTGGGTGATAAATTCTAGTTATACCATATTCTTGGAGTTCTTTAATTTCTTCTGGCAAAATAGTTCCGCCTCCTCCAGCAAATATTTTTATGTGATTAGCTCCTTTTTCTTTCAATAAATCAAACATGTATTTCAAATACTCTGTATGCCCACCTTGGTACGATGTCATTGCAATTGCCTGTACATCCTCCTGAATTGCACAATTAACAACTTCTTCCACACTTCTGTCATGCCCCAAATGAATTACCTCACAACCCGTAGATTGGATAATTCTTCGCATAATGTTGATGGCAGCATCGTGCCCATCAAAAAGAGAGGCAGCTGTTACAATTCTTACTTTATTTGTTGGTTTATAAGCAGTTTGATCAATCATAAAATAGTTTCTTTTTAAGAGTTTCAAAGATAAAAATATTTGAACTTTATATCCTAAAATCTGCCTAATAATATAAGCCAACATACATCTGCTTAAACCAGTTATTAACTTTTGATAGTTGTTAAATTTCAGGATGATTGGGCGCATAAACATTCTCTTTTTCCGTTATTAGATGTATGAACAAATCTATTTTTATCGCTTTTCTTTTAAGCATCACTAGCAGTGCGTACTGTCAAATATCGTTTGGCGTAGTTGAAATTACTTCTTACGGTGATTCTCAATCGGTATATTTTGTTCCTGACGAACAATTGATGTCAGAAAAATGCGACTTGTTGGCTCAACCCAATTTTTGGAAAAAAGTAATGAAATTATCTCCAGATTCTTGCATTATTAACATTGCCGAAACTAGAGAGATATTACAATTCAATTCATTTATTGATTGGCAAGATCAGACCGAGCAAGAAAAGGACAGTGTAAGAATGGCAATTCGTATGGCTCATGGCTTGGATTCGTCTGAAAGAATTTTTGTAACCTCAGGAAAAAATCATTTTTATCAAGTAGAAAAAGTAATTCCATCGTTATCAAAAGGAATTGAAATTTTTGAAAGGGAGGGATTAAATCCTTGGTATGCTCAATCTATTTTATTGATTGAAAGTCCAGGAAAAATTGCATACTCCAATGTTGGTGCTTTTGGTCCTTTTCAATTAATGAAATCTGTGGCCAGAACTTATGGGTTAACTGTAAACAAATCCGTGGATGAAAGAAAAGATTTTGAAAAATCCGCTGTCGCAGCTTCCCAGTTAATTAGTAAATCGTGTATTCCAAACGCCAAATTTATACTTGACAGAAACAATATTGAATACAATGAAAATGACTTGTGGTTTAAGTTGTTTGTACTACACATTTATCATGCTGGAGCGGGAAATGTGGGAGGACTAATCGATTATCTGAAACCTGAATTTGGTGGAATTGAATTAATTAAACTCATGTGGCAAAGTGAATTTGGGGGCTTCAAAAACGCATCTCAAAACTATTCTCAAGTAGCACTGGCTTCTAATTTAATCCTAGAAGAATTACTATATTCAAGATGCAGTTCTATTTATGTATGTCCGCCTTACCCAGAAGAATCAAACGAAACAATAAGCCATGTACAAGATTAATGACAAAGTAACTTTTTTGGATGAAACAGGAATCTACACACTTATTGAGCTGTTGCCAAACAATGAAATAAAAGTAGAGGACGAGCATGGATTTGATAGAATTTGTAGAGAAAAAGATATCGTTTTATTTGAGTCGAGTACATTTGATGGGATTGAAATAGAAACTTTTGAAAATAGAGATGTACGAGTCAATCCTTTTGCAAAAAAAAGAAAAAGGGAAAAAAACATTCCAACAATAGATCTACACATCGAAAATCTATTGGATTCTCACGGTCATATGGCAAATCATGAAATCGTTTTGTTTCAAATTGATTATTGTAGAAAACAAATTGACAAACACATGGAAAGAGGAACTACCCAGCTGCTGATAATTCACGGAGTAGGCAAGGGTAGGCTAAAAGACGAGGTTCAATATTTATTAAACAGCTATCCTAATATAGAATACATGGATGAAAGTTATTCAAATATGTCATTGGGAGCAACAAAAGTGTATTTAAAATAATCAAACCGTCAACCTCTTTGATTTATTTTTTTTATTAGATTATTTAGCGAAAAATCAAACGCTAGAAACTATGAAAAAAATATTTACTCTTTTATTTTTAAGTATATCTGTTTATGGGTTTAACCAAACCATTATTCAATCAGATTTCTCTACCTATGTTTCAGGTAATCCAGTTGGTTGGTATGGATCAGTTTCAAATATTAACGCTGTTCAAGTACCTCCTGTTTCAGCCGGCCCTGCTCCAAGTTTAAGGGGCGGTTATGCAGCACAACTTGTCAATTTATCCTCATCACACAAAAGATTTACAAATGTTGGGATTCCGGTTGCACCTGGAAATTATGAAGTTAAATTTTGGTATCTAAGTGACTCTATTTCGGAGCTTAGAATCAATTTTTTTGACGGTTCTTACGGAACCTACAATAGTTATAAAGTGTTACCTCCCGTTACAACAACTACATTAACTTTTGTAGATACGTTAACTGTTACAACTGCAACAAATGCCGGAGAGTTCATTCTTTCATTTAGAAATACAAATTCAATCGGAATCACTATTGATTCAATTGCAATAACAAAACTAGGCGGAACAGCGCCTCCACCGCCACCAGCAACATATTTGTCTAAAACTATTTATGATATTCAGTTTACAACAGCCACTTCAGGAGATTCTCCCTTCAAAGATTCTTTGGTAGAAACTTCTGGAATAGTAACAGGAATTCAAGGAAGCAAATTTTTTATTCAAGATGGGGCAGGAGCTTGGAATGGGATTTACGTATACAATTTCGTTTCTTCTCCAGCTGTTGCTGTCGGAGATGATGTTACAATCAAAGGAGAAGTTGCAGAATATTTTGGTTTAACTCAAATCAAAGACATTGATACAATCATTATTAATTCATCTGGAAATACATTGCCAGCTCCATCTATGTTGAACTCCACTACAATGCAAGACGAGCAATACGAAGGATGTTTGGTTCAATTGTCAGGTGCAACATGTATTAATCCTTCCGCTGGTTTTGGAGAATGGGATGTTTTAAATGCAACAGATACAGGAGTAGTTGATGATTTAATGTATGCATACACACCAATGATGGGAACAAATTATGATATTACTGGGATTATGTATTTTTCTTTCGGAGAGTATAAATTGGAACCAAGAGACACAAATGATGTAGTAGCTTCTCCAACAATTTCTTTGAATGAGATTTCAAATAACCTAAATCTATCTGTCTTTCCAAACCCAGTATCAAGCTTCTTTAATATTGAAGGAGTGAGCAAAGGAACTGCTGAAATTATGAACGCAGAAGGAAAAATTATTAGAAGTATTTCTTTGAACAACTTAAGCATAATTGATGTTTCTGAACTATCAAATGGTATTTATATCATTAAAGTTATTTCGGAAAACAAAGTTGGCTTCACAAGATTTATAAAGGAATAAAAAAATTGAACTCTACTTCAAAAGAGCTTTTGATTCATTAGTGCCTTTTGAAAAATAAAGTAATAGGTTTGTCTTTTTGATTTCATAGAGGTGACAGACCTTTTCTTTAATTCACTTCTGAATAAATTAGTTTATTCAGAATTTTACTTGAACAATAAATTTTTCATTAAATTAACCTTGAGTTGATAATGTTAAAATTTTTCTATGTAGTTTTGTGTAATTATTCACAAAAACACAATTATGAAAAAATTAATTACTTTGCTGGCAGTGGCATTCGCTGCAAATTTATCAATAGGTCAAACTGTATTTGAGAGTGACTTATCCTCATGGGCTGCTGGAGATCCTACAGATTTTTTTGGATCAAGAACTAGTTTGAGTTCTTCTAATTGTACCGAAGTCACAACTGGAGCAATGTACGGAACATCGTTTGCAAACCTTGTTAATTCCACTTCAAGTCACAAAAGACTTACTACACAACCTATAGCAGTAATGTCTGATTCTACCTACATAATAAAAATGTACATAACTGGAACTGCAGGAGATATTAGAGTAAGTCATTATGATATTACTGGATCCTCTTATGGACCTTACACTTCTTACCAATCAATAAGTGGAACTTCGCAAATGATTATAACTGATACCGTTATAGCTTCAACTGGATGTGCGAGCTTAGAGTATATTATTTCTTTTAGAAACACCTCTGCATTAGGAATTGCTTTGGACTCAGTTGCAATTTTGGGTGCAATTGCACCACCACCACCACCACCTGTTTATTTAAATAAAACTATTAATGACATTCAATTTACAACTGATCCTAGTGGAGATTCACCTTATAAAGATTCTTTGGTAAGAACTACAGGGATAGTAACAGGTACTGGAACAAGCGGTTATTTTATTCAAGACGGGGGTTCTTCATGGAGTGGTGTTTATGTTTATGACAACGTAAATACCCCAAATAGAGGAGATGAAATTACTGTGACAGGAAAAGTAATTGAATATTTTGATTTAACTGAAATTACGAATATTGATTCAGTAATTACGGTTTCTACCGGGAATTCTTTACCGACACCAGTAGCTGTGACTTCAAGTTCAATTAATGATGAAAGTTATGAAGGTGTATTGGTAAAAGTTTCTGCTGTTATGTGTGTAGATTCGAACGCTGGATTTGGTGAATGGGATGTTGCTAATACAGGACTTGACACTCTAGCTGTTGATGATTTATTGTTTGCATATGTTCCTGTACAATATCAAGGATATGATGTTACAGGGTTAGTTCAATATTCTTTCGGTGAATTCAAATTGGAGCCAAGAGATTCAATGGATATTGTTCAAAACATCACAGTTTCTTTGAATGAATTATCAAGTGAATTAAACCTTTCTGTATTCCCTAATCCAGTATCTAGCTTCTTTACAATTGAAGGAGTGAATCTGGGAACTGCTGAAATAATGAACGCTGAAGGAAAAATCATCAGAAGTATTTCTTTGAACTACATTAATATGATAGATGTTTCTGATTTAACAAATGGTGTTTACATCATTAAAGTAATTTCAGAAAACAAAGTTGGATTCACAAGATTTGTGAAGCAATAATAAAACCTTTTACTACTTTCTTAAAAAGTGCTTGTGAATATCGCAAGCACTTTTTTTATGCAAAAGAAAAAGTATCTATTAACTTTGAAGTATGAAAATATTTAAGTTTGGAGGAGCTTCAGTAAAGGATGCTAATTCTGTTAGGAATTTAGTAAATATTATCGAGCAGTATAAGTCAGAAGAGCTGATAGTGGTTGTATCCGCAATGGGAAAGATGACAAATGCATTTGAATGGCTCATCAATTCGTATTGTTACAGTTCGGATAAAATAAAAGCGAGATTAAATACAATCGTAAATTTTCACAATGAAATTCTTTGGGATTTATTTCCCGACAAGGCAAATCCTGCCTATGTTGCAGTAAATGAATTGTTTTATCAATTGCAGGCAGTCCTTGAATCTTCTCCTACAAAGAATTATGACCAAGATTACGACAGTATCATTGGTTTTGGAGAACTTATTTCCACAACAATAGTAAGTCATTATTTGAATGAAAACAACATCTTGAATACATGGATGGATGCCAGAAATTTAATAAAAACAAACTCAGATTTCAGGCAAGCGACCGTAGATTGGTCACTCACAGAACAAAATATTCAAAAACAAAAATTTGATTCGGTTCTTATTTCTCAAGGATTTATTGGGAGTGATTCTGACAATCGCATGACAAGTCTAGGCAGAGAAGGTTCGGATTTTACCGCAGCAATTTTTGGGTATTGCACCAGGGCCGAGAGTGTTACAATTTGGAAAGATGTAGCAGGTGTATTAAATGCTGACCCAAAACACTTTCCTGATGCAACCAAAATTGACAAAATGAGCTACAGAGAAGCTATTGAATTGAGTTATTATGGGGCTACAGTAATTCACCCAAAAACTATAAAACCATTAGAAAACAAACTGATTCCGCTTTATGTAAAATCATTTATTCATCCTGAAAAAGAAGGTACTGTAGTTCAAAAATCCACGAGCTACGATGCTTTGGTTCCTTCTTATATTTTTATCGAAAACCAAATACTTGTTTCCATTTCGCCCAAGGATTTTTCTTTTATTGCAGAAGACAATCTTAGTTTTATCTTTGCCAAACTTGCTGAGACAAAAATAAAAGTGAATTTGATTCAAAACTCTGCATTGAGCTTCTCGGTATGTTTTGAAAATGCAGAAGATAAGGTTCAGAAATTATTTTCGCTTCTCAAGGGAACTTTTGAAGTGAGATACAACGATGATGTCACGTTGTTGACAATAAGACATTACAACGAAGAAATTCTGAGTGCCATGACGGCAAATAAAACAGTGTTTCTTGAGCAAAAATCTAGGAACTCCGCTCGGTTCGTATTAAGGTAGTTATGAATTACATTTCAATAGAAAACGTTTCTAAATCTTACGGAATAAAAATATTATTTGAAGAAGTAACATTTGGAATAGACAAAGGAGATAAGATTGCCCTAGTGGCAAAAAATGGTACTGGAAAATCAACTTTACTTAAAATTATAAAAGGAATTGAAACCCCTGACACCGGCCAAGTAATCATGAGAAATGATACTACCATTGGTTTTTTGGATCAGGCAGATTCCTTTGATCAATACGAAACTATAAAGGACTATATTTTTGATTCTCCAAAATTTAAAATTGTCCAAGAATATGAGAAATTAGCTTTAGATGCTCCTGAATCCAATGAATTTCAGGATGCGATGGAAGAAATGAACCTAATAGGAGGCTGGGATGCTGAACAACAAGCACAAAAAATTCTTTCTGTTCTGGGTCATCATGATTTTGAAAGAAGTGTAAAAAAAATGTCGGGTGGAGAACACAAGCGACTGGCTCTTGCCAAAGTTTTGCTTAATGAGCCAGATGTGTTGATATTAGATGAGCCTACAAACCACCTAGATTTAGATATGATTGAGTGGCTAGAAGAATATCTTTCTCAAAAAAACTTAACTCTTTTTATGGTGACACACGACAGATACTTCCTCGAAAGTATTTGTTCAGATATTATCGAACTAGACGGAGGAGCTTGTTACAAATACAAAGGGAATTACTCTTATTATTTGGATAAAAGAGCCGAACGATTTGCTAGCGACCAAACTACTATTGACAAGGCCAAAAACTTAATGAAAAAAGAATTGGAATGGCTAAGAAGACAACCTAAAGCAAGAGGAACAAAACAAAAAGCAAGAATTGACGCTTTTGATGCAGTGAAAGAAGCCGCTACAAAGAAGATTGACAATTCTACGTTGGAGTTAAAAGTTCTTTCCACACGATTAGGAACCAAGATTTTAGAATTTCATAACGTATCAAAAAGCTTTGGTGACAATAAAATGTTGGATAAATTCAGCTACAATTTTAAAAGAAGTGAAAAAATTGGGATTGTCGGTAAAAATGGAGTAGGGAAGACCACGTTTATAAATATGATAATGAATGAGTTAGATCCAGATGCTGGTAAAATTGTAACTGGAGATACGGTAAAGTTTGGGTATTACAACCAAAAAGGAATGACTTTTAAGCCAGGAAAAAAAGTAATAGAAGTAGTGAAAGATATTGCAGAATCCATTCCTCTTGAAAAAGGAAAATCGATTACCGCATTGCAATTATTAGAGAAATTTTTCTTTCCAAAAAACATGCATTATCAGCATGTAGAACTACTGAGTGGAGGGGAGAAGAAACGGTTGTATTTATTGACAATACTTCTCGAAAACCCCAATTTTTTAATCTTAGATGAGCCAACAAATGATTTGGATATATACACCATTCAAGCTTTAGAGAATTTCCTTGATTTGTTTCAAGGTTGTTTGATTGTTATTTCTCATGACAGATACTTTATTGATAAAGTGTGTGACCATATTTTCTACTTTAAAGGGGAGGGTCAAATCAAAGATATTCTCGGAAATTACACGAAGTATAGGGAGTTATTAATGGCTGACAACGAGCAACAAAGAATAGAAAAGAGAGAGGAAAAAGGGGAGAAGGCCGAAAAATATGATATTTCTGAAAGTAAAGCTGCGGAAAAGAAGGACTACAAAACAAAACCTACTATTAGCAACAACAAGCGAAAGGAATTCATGAAACTTGAAGATCAGATTGCAAAGCTTGAAACCAAGAAAAAGGAAATTACAGAAAAAATGTACAACCCTGATTTGACTCCTGACGGATTACAAAAATTGGCTAGCGAACTAAAGGAAACAGGAGAAACATTAGACGAAAAATCTATGCTTTGGTTGGAAATTGCCGAAATGATGGAAGAAGTTAATTAGTCCCAATTCCAAATGTATTTGAGCTCGACACCTGGTTCTGATTTGTAAAATGAATCGTGGTTATTAGTTAAGTTAAAAAAACCACTTACTCCGATTGTAAATCCCCACATGTCGTAACCCAAGCTGTATTTAGCATACAAATCTCTAAAATCGGTTGAAACTCCCAAGGTTCCGTTAATGCCAAGTGGGATAATTAGAAAACTACCACCGTACCCTCCAGCTACACCCAAGCTGAGCATCAAGGCAGAAGCCCCGTCATTGGCCTTGAAGAACTGAGCTTTTCCCTGAGAATTTGCCAAATTATATTCTAATCCTAAAAACGGAGCCGAAATATACTCCCAAGTTGTTGTAATAGGAACTCCATTCCAGTCTACCATGTCAAATTCGCCTTCAGTCAAACTAATAGCAGCACTCAGTGTATGAATAGAAACGGTATCCGAACCGTCAAAGATGAATGCAGTTGATTTATAGGAAACAATTGGCGCTCTATTTGCTGTCTGAATCCATCGTTTTAGTTGTGAATCTCCATGAAAATGAATGAAGAAAATGACAATAATTATCGTAACTTTTTTCATGAGTTTTTTTTTGATGATTGAAGATGAAAAACAGAAGAAACATCCACTACCCATTCTCCTGAAAGGAGAAGGATTCCGCTAATTTCTAATCTTGAGAAAACACCAACCCAAATTACTGAGTGAAACAAAAAATGACTTTGACGAGAAACAACCAATTCAGTTAAAAAAAGAAATAACAAAACACTCCAAAATTTAGCAAGATAAGTGTGAGTTGCAATAGGTTTTCTGAATTTTAAAAATGTTATCAGATAGGCCAAGAATTCTAAGAAAGTAACCAAAAAAATGAGAAAAATATTGTCTATCATAAAATGTATGTTTAATCCAAAAACAGATAGTATTGCGACTACCCAAAAGAATAGGTCTACGTTAGAATCAAGCACTCTTAATTTCTTTGTGTCAACTTTTAATTTTCTTGCTATCACTCCGTCAAAAACATCTGTCAATATCCCGGTAAGCATTAAAAATGCAATTATCAATCCCGAAAATTCAGGATTGATAATTGCCGTTATTCCAATAATTAACCCAAAAATCACTCTGGAATAAACAAGTAAATATGGAAGGTTGTGTAATTTCATGTTGGTCATTATAACATTCACTTGAAATAGTATAATATTAGAAGTAGAAAGAGCATTATTAAAAATAAATTATCCATTTTAGTTACTATTTCCTTTAGCATTAAACCCAAATGAAATTCCAACTCTAAAGCTCTTTTTTTGCATTACAGTAAATAAATTGACTGGAATATTTAGGTCTCCGCTTTTGAAACTAAATCCTACTCCAAAAAGGAATCCAGCATTCAAAGTTACATTTCCACGGCTATCTAATCGGGTAACAATAGGGTTTGGATTACTACCTTCTTGATCCCATTCAGTTCTTAATTTCCAAACTTCATCATCAAAGTATCCCTTTGCCACTTTAGAAACACCAAAAGTAGGTCCAAATGCAAATTCTAATCCAGTTTTATTATCTCTCAATCCGTGCAATACTGTTAATGATGGCAAAAACAACCCTTGTTCCAATCCTGTAATTGTTGGGATAAATTCAAACAAACCTTGAACTCTTCCCTGATTTAAGTATTGTGTTTCGAACTGATAACCAAATTGAAATAAAGTGGCTGATGCATCGTATCCTCCTTGTCCAGCGGGTCTTTTAAGAATATCTCCATTGTCTCCCAAAATATGAACAACTCCCATTCTTACTCCTGAATGATTTAGTCTTTTTACATCTGGATTGTTTGGAACACCTTCACGGCTATTAATTTGAGTCAAATAATCTATCATTTGTTTTTCTCTTTCTACTCCGTACATCTCTTGTAAGGTCAGGAGTACCATATTCTTTAATTCTGTAGGAATGTCTTTATATTCTCTTGAAATAGAATTTGTTATTTTTGAAGTAGAAACATCTAATTCTCTAAATGAAATAATAATGTTACCTCTAATTCGTTCTACATATCCACTAAGCATTTTATTGGAATTCAATAATTTACCAACATTCTCCAAGCACTGAATGCTATAGCAATCGTAAGTAAGTTTCTTACCCAAGTCTGAGCTTTTTTCCGTTAAAGCGTAATTAATATCTTGATCGTACAATATGTTGTAAATGCTCAATTTATTCATTAAATGTCGAGTTATGTTTCCTGCCTCGCTGGACGAAATCATTTGTTCTCCTTTTACCTGAATATTTAGAACTGTGCATGTCGGCTTTATTTGGTCTTGACCAAAAGAAAGATTTGCTGTGAAAAATGCGATTGTAATAATTGTTTTTTTAATTGTTTTCATAACTTTAGTTTTTGTGTTATTGATGATTCAAAATTCGCTGATTGGGAAATGATATAAAAGGAAAAGAAACTTATAAAGTGACATTAATAATTTAGTTTATTTTATATATTATATTGTATTACAATATTTTAAAAACCTAAAAACTGACATAAATATAACTCATAATTGAAAGACAAAAGAAGCAGAAAAAACAAAAACATCTTTACAAAGGCGTTATTTTCCTGGTTTATTGGATTGTGGATAGCGGGCAATGTGGCGTATGTCGCAGACGAATATTATTCTTTTAAACTTCTCTGGGAGTCAATGTTTCCTATTCATTATAAAGAGTTCCGGGAATTTGGAATTAAACTTCCCACACAATACACTATCAATGGAATAGATGTTTCGCACCACCAAGGCTCTATCAACTGGGAAATGGTAAAAAACATGAAAGACAATAATGTTTCTCTCAAGTTTGCCTTTATAAAAGCAACTGAAGGCACCGGATTTATTGATAAACGATTTAAAGAAAACTGGAAGAACTCAAAGACAAATGAATTGGTGAGGGGAGCTTACCATTATTTCAGACCGAATGAAAAGGGAGAATTACAAGCCAATCACTTTATTAGAAATGTAAAATTGGAAAAAGGAGATTTTCCCCCAGTCATAGATATTGAAGAACTAGGAAATGTATCCCCAAAAAGACTGATGGAAGGAGTTTTGAAATGTGCCAAGAAAATGGAAGAACACTATGGAAAGAAACCAATTATTTACACCTATCACGATTTTTACAAAAATAATTTTGATACAACTTTCAATAGTTACCCTTTGTGGATAGCCCATTATTATAAAGAAACTCCCAGCAACAAGATGTGGGAGTTTTGGCAACACAACGACAACGGAAGAGTTTCTGGAATAAATTACCCTGTAGATTTTAATGTTTTTTCCGGAGATTCTGTCGCGTTCATTCATATATTAATGAATTGATTTTGTATCATACAATTTTCTATCTTCGTAGCATGATACTAACGGATACACACACACATTTATACGCAGAACAATTTGACGAAGACAGAGATTTGGTGATAGAAAAATGTTTGAACAAGGAAATCAAAAGATTGTTTTTACCCAACATAGACAAAGACTCTGTAAAGGGAATGATGCAATTAGCAATAAAATATCCTAAAAATTGTTTTCCTATGATAGGAATACATCCTTGTTCGGTAAATGAAAAATGGGAAGAAGAGTTAGAAGAATACAAAACCTTGGCAAAAAATAATTCATTTTATGCAATAGGTGAAATTGGTATTGATTTGTTTTGGGACAAAACAACTTTACCAATTCAACAAGCGGCTTTCGAAGCCCAAATAAAATGGGCGAAGGAAATGAATTTACCTATAGTAATTCATGCAAGAGATGCGTTTGAGGAAATATTTTCTGTTTTGGAAAAACACAATGACAACAAACTAAGAGGGATTTTTCATTGTTTTACCGGTAATTTAAATCAGGCCAAAACTATACTGAATTACGGAGGTTTTAAACTTGGAATAGGTGGGGTAGTAACATTCAAAAACTCAGGACTGGATAAGATTGTGAAAGAAATTCCCTTGAAAGAATTGGTACTCGAAACGGATTCACCATATTTAGCTCCGCACCCAAATAGAGGAAAAAGAAATGAATCCACTTATTTGAAGATTATTGCACAGAAAATTGCTGAAATTCACGAAACCACACTTGAAGAAGTTGCCCAAATTACTACCCAAAATAGTAAAGAAGTTTTTGGAATATAAAGTTTTATCAGTTAATTATAGGGATATGAAAATAAATCTGCTTCTAAAATTTGGAATCAGTTCTCAATGATTTTTGTAAATTTGAATAAATACATAGTTAAAACATGAAAAAAACAATCTTAATCGTCTCAATAGCAGGAGCGCTGGCATTCATCACAATGAGTGCAATAGGAAATAAAACAAATACTATCAGCATCGAAAAAGCTGAACCAGTGCAAGAATTAAAATGGTATACCGATTTTACCGAAGCTAATGAAATTTCACAAAAAACTGGAAAACCTATTTTTGGTTTTTTTACAGGAAGCGATTGGTGTGGATGGTGCAAAAGACTGCAGGCAAACGTTTTTGCAAAAGATAATTTCAAAAAATGGGCAAACGAATCAGTTATATTATTAGAATTGGATTTCCCAAGAAGAACTCAATTGCCTCAAAAATTGATGCAGCAAAACAGGGAACTAGCTCAATTGTTCAAAGTAAAAGGATATCCAACTGTCTGGATTTTTAATGCAGTGAAAGATTCAAAAACAAATCAAATCAGCATCAATGCATTGGGATCTTTAGGTTACCCAAGAGCAGAAGCTGGAAGAGAATCAGAAAAATTTATTGCTGATGCGAATGCAGTTTTGGCAAACAAAAAATAATTAATCACATTCTTTTTTATACCATTTTTGATATTTCACTCTTGTTGAAATATCTTTGAATATGGAAAAAAACAAAAGAAATAATCTTAAAGAAATAGCTCAAGTTTTTTTTAAACTTGGGCTATTTGCTTTTGGTGGACCTGCCGCTCACATTGCCATGATGGAAGAAGAAATTGTGAGAAAAAGAAAATGGATGGATCACAGTCATTTTTTGGACTTGATGGGAGCTACAAATTTAATTCCAGGGCCTAATTCCACAGAAATGACAATGCATTGTGGATATGTCCGAGGAGGAGTTCTAGGATTATTTATTGCAGGGGTTTGCTTCATTTTTCCTGCTGTTATCCTTACTGGATTTTTGGCATATCTCTACGTTGAATTTGGGCAAATACCTTCTGTCGAACCTTTTATAGCAGGAATTAAGCCAGCAATTTTGGCTGTAATCCTAGGAGCTGTATTCAAGTTAGGCAAAAAAGCTTTGAAAAACTGGCAACTCGGTGTGTTGGCTGTTTTAGTAATTCTTGTTAGTTTTCTTGGTGTAAACGAAGTTACAGCATTGTTATCTGCAGGACTTTTAGGTGGATTATTTTTCTATGGAATAAATGAACCAAGTGAAACAAACAACAAAAGAATTTTTCAAGTTATTGGTATTCCTTTGATTTCACCGCTGATAGCTAAAACTGTACTTTCTACCTCAAAAATATTTTGGATTTTCTTGAAAGTTGGATCTGTATTGTACGGAAGTGGATATGTATTGTTTGCTTACTTAAAAGGGGAATTGGTAGAACCAGGATATTTGCACATGAATGAATTAATTGATGCAATTGCAGTAGGACAGTTTACTCCAGGTCCCGTATTATCAACCGCTACTTTTATTGGGTATCAATTAGGTGGATTTGGCGGTGCAATTGCAGCTACTTTGGGAATATTTCTTCCTTCATTTTTATTGGTATGGATGCTCAACCCACTGATTACCAGACTAAGAAAGAATAAATTTTTGGGATATTTTTTGGATTCAGTAAATGTAGCGGCTGTAGCTATTATGGTAGTTGTATTGCTGGAAATGACCTACGAAACAATTATAAATTGGCAAACGGCAGTAATTGCATTGCTTGGGTTATTCTTTGTTTTTGGCCAAAAAAAACTAAGCTCAATTTGGATTGTAATAGGAGGGAGCGCTCTCGGTTACGTTTTGTCTTTGATTTAGGATTTTGATTTCAAAATTCAAATTCAAATTTCTTTTTTGGTGTTTTTTAGGAAGTTGAAAATATCAATTATCTGAATCTTTATTAGCATAAGTTGTTTTGTTATGATCAATCGTTAGATCAGAATTATTAATAAATAATTTTATTTTTTGAAAATAGAATTATCATTTATTGTCATCAAGTTCTACTTTAATTTTCAGAAGATTCATTTACAATACTCTTTTGATTTTTCTTGATTTCATAAAATTGAATTTACACCAAGATTTTGTAATTCTAAATACTCGCGTATTTCATTTTATTCTTTACAATTATCCGTAAAAGAGAATTATGGACAGTATTCTAAATAACACAATTTAACATAATATAAATTATAAGACAAAATGTTAAGTTTTCCTGAATTATCAATCTCTTGCCTTTCTCTCTAACATTGGTACAAACTTAAAATCACCAAATGTTTTTTTAGAAAATTCGTTGATACTTTCACGAACTATCAAAGTCATAATTTGTTTCTCTTCTCCAATCGGAATTACAAGTCTACCCCCAATTTTTAGTTGACTCAACAAATCTTCGGGAACAAAAGGTGCTCCGCATGTTACGATGATAGAATCATAAGGTGCCCAAGATGGAATTCCCTTGTAACCATCACCATAGTACAATTTAGCTGAGGAATAATTCATCTTTGTCAATATCCTTTTTGTTTTATCAAATAGTTCTTTTTGCCTTTCGATAGAATATACTTTTGCACCCAATTCGCACAAAACTGTAGTTTGATACCCAGAACCTGTTCCAATTTCTAAAACTTTATGTCCTTTTTCAATTTGAAGTAATTCTGATTGAAAAGCTACTGTGTATGGGTGTGAAATCGTTTGACCCGAACCAATAGGAAAAGCTTTGTTCTCGTAGGCATGTTCGGCAAAAGCTGTATCTAAAAAGAAATGCCTTGGTATTTTTCCAATAGCATCAATTACTCTTAAATCTTTAATTCCTTTGCCAGCAATTTCATCTGCCAATTGCTTTCTTAGTCCTTTATGTCGGTATGTGTCTGTCAATTTCTTAATAGAATTATAGAAAATGAGAATTTAGAATTATAGTTCAAATTTTCCTTTTACTTTTTTGTGTTTTATTACAATTTCTCTAAGTACTATTTTCTAATCATTTGAAACATTATGCTCAATTACGTAATTCAATACCTTTGTCATTAAATGAACTCGATCTTTTCCTCTCACATTGTGTGGATGCATGGGATAAGGAAAAAAGTCCAATTGAATTCCATCGGAAACAGACTGCTGAACCAAAGCTAAATTGTGTTGCATAACCACTACATCGTCTACAGTTCCGTGGATAAGCAAAAGTTTCCCATCTAAATTTTTCACATACTGCAACAAGCTATTCTTTTTATATCCTTCTGGATTCTCTTGTGGTGAATCCATGTATCTTTCTCCGTACATGATTTCATACCATTTCCAATCAATAACTGGTCCACCCGCAACTGCTGTAGTAAAAACCCCTGGATGTCTCAACATCAAGGAAGTCGTCATAAATCCACCATAACTCCATCCGTGTACTGCCAATCTTTTTGCATCTACAAAAGACAAAGATTTCAAATACTCTACTCCAGTCAGTTGATCTTGTATTTCTACTTCTCCTATTTGTCTATGAATTTGATTTTCGAAAGCCAGCCCCCTATTTGCCGAACCTCTTCCGTCTACAGTAAATACTATGTAGCCTTGGTTTGCCATCCAGTGCATCCACATACTTGCGCCACCGCCCCAACTATTGGTAATCATTTGTGCATGAGGTCCACCGTATACATAAATCAAAACTGGATATTTTTTACTCGCGTCAAAATCTGCCGGCTTAAACATTCTTGAGTATAATTTTTCACCGCCTTTTGAAGTCAATTCACCAAACTCCATATTTGCCATTCTGTAATTTTCAATTGGGTTTTCTGCGCTGTGAATCTCTATTTTTTCACTATTAACCGTGTTTATAAGTTGAGTCTTTCTTGGAATGGTAATACTAGAATAGGAATCAATCAAATACCTTCCCGATGAACTGATAGATCCTGAATGAGTTCCAGCAATTTCTGTCAGTTGAGTTGATTTTCCAGTCTCAATATTTACCTTATAAATATGTTTTTGCCTTCCGTCATCTCCCGTTGCTTGAACAAAAGCGAGATTCCCAGCCTCGTTTGTTCCCATAAACGAAGTAATTGGAAATTGAAATTGAGTGAGTTGATTCCATTTTCCAGTTGTCAATTCAACCTTATATAAATTCATAAACCCATCTTTTTCGCTGAGCCAAAGCATCGTGTTTTCATCTTTTGTAGGAAAAAACCCAGGGTTTTCTGGTTCTATCCACTTTTCGTGTTTTTCCTCAAAAATAGTTCTCACCTTCTTTTTACTCGCTACATCATATTCATTAAACCTCATGTGGTTCTGCTCTCTGTTTACTTCAGCGATGTAAATTTTTTCTTCATTGGGCGACCACGTTATGTTTGTCAAATAATGATCGTCCTGCTCCCCTCCTGTTTTTAGATGCATTTTTCTTTTTACCAATCCCAAAAATGAACTTCTCCCCTTTTTTAAATTATAAACTCCAACTTTCCCATATTCACTTTTTTGTCCAGCCATTGGATATTTTATAGAATTTACTTCTCCTGGTGTAGAATTGATATTTAGTAAAGGGTAGTCGGCTACATCTGTTTCGTCCTTTTGGTAAAAAGCGATTGAATTTCCTTCGGGAGACCAAAATATCCCTTTTGATATTCCAAACTCATAGCGGTGAATAGCTTGTCCAGTCACAATATTTTCATCCTCATTTTCTACTATCGTTATCTTCGATTTTCTGGTTGTAGCCAAATACAAATTGTTGTCAATTGTATAAGCAACAGCTTTTGCTTTATAGTTAAAACTTCTGTTTTTAGCTTCTTTAGGAGTAATTATTACTGTTTTATTCCCTTTGTTTTCTCCTCTATAAGAGTAAATGACAACAGCTCCGTTCTTAGTAAAAACTAACTCATTTTCATAAATCTCTTGTATTGTGGGTACTCTCTCGAATTGAACAAAATCTTTCTTAAAAAAATCTAAATCTAATGTCATTTCAAGCTCATTTTCTGAACCATTCCTCAATTCCCATTTATCTTTATTAAGAAAAATGTAAGAATCCTTCCCCAATACCCATTGAAAACCTTGCAGTCGTTGAGGATACAATCCCTTGTAATAACCTAGAACCGCATCTTCTAATGTAAGTTCTTTAGTTAATTCCGATTCGGTTAACCTAACAGCTTCTATAGGTTCGTCTTGAGAAAAAAGTGTGGTAAAACACAATGTAGATAAGAGAAGTAGTATATATTTCATACTATAAATTGTATATAAATTGTTTTAATTCAGAATAATAAGCTTTCAATTTTAAAGAGGTTTCTGGCTCAGATTTGGTGAAATGATTATAATTTCTTTTTCCCACAAATCTTAATAAAAAGATATGATACTCATAGGAAAACCATCTTCCAACAACACAAGAAATAAAATACCAAAACCAAAGGTAATTATCCGTTAATAAAGACACTGCAAAAGATTGGATGCACCAGAAAAAAAACATTAAAAAGCCCCCAAGAACCATATTTATGGAACTGTCATACTGCCTGTCCTTTATTTTATCTAAAATTAATTTCTGAGGAATGATAGCTGGAATAAAACTATTAACAAAACCATAAAGAGCAAATGGAAACCCAAGTACCAATCCAAGAATAGGAAGAATCAAATTGTGCTTTGTTTTTTCAAACAAGTAAGGGCGAAGCTGACGATCATTGCACATCTCTTCTATCCTATTCACCTTTGTTTTTATCTCTTCCGACTCTATTTTGTTAGCTGTAAAATAATGAGTTAACTTGTCGTTCTTCTCCTTATTCCATTTGAATTTATTGATTAAACTAACTCTCTTTCTACTAATCTTACCGAGCAAAAACTCATAAACTTCGTAATAATCTTTAACTGAATAATCGAGCATTTCCTTTCTCAATCCATCCTCAATTTTGTACATCAATGGAGTGAAAATTTCATTTTCGTTTTTACAATCTAATTTGGATTCAAATATTTCGGATGCATTTATTGCTTTTCCAAAACTCACCAGTAAATCAGCTGATTTATTTCTGGTATTTGAATAATTCAGGCCTACTGGTACAATCCAAATGTCTTCTTCCGTTTCATTATGGGCTTGCACAGCAATTCTTGCAATTCCCTTTTTTAATGGCCTTAGTCTATTCTCAGTATTATGACTTCCTTCAGGAAAAATAATAATTCTTCCATTAGTTGATAATATTTCACTACAACGATTGAATATTGCTATGTTTTTTTCCTTGAAATCCGCTCCATCACGTTCCCTATAGATTGGCAACATATTTAAAGAAAATAAAATTTTAGCAATCAATGGATTTTTGAAAACATCCGATTTGGTAAGAAAGAACACAGGGTATGTGTTTGTGGTTGCAATTACTATTGGATCAATCAACGAATTTTGATGATTTGCAGCAAAAATCACTGGTTTGTTTTTAGGAATATTAGATAAACCTTGCCTAAAAACGCGCGTAAAATAGCCTTGTTTAGTAAACCAAACAAGAACAAAAGTTATTGCATAGGGTATTGTCCAATTTTTTATTCGCATCTCTTATTTTTATCTATACTTTTATTTTTTGTAAAAATTAAATATAAGTTTTTTCTGTGTGTATTGAAACAAAAAATCCGTTCTAATTTGAATCAGAACGGATTTTATTATTATTTAAAATTCTGGTTATCCTCCAAAATCATCGAATCTTACGTTCTCATTAGGAACTCCCCAATCGTCACACATTTTGATAACGGCTTGGTTCATCATTGGTGGTCCACAGAAATAGAATTCTATATCTTCTGGTGAATCATGTTTCGATAAGTACTGGTCTATTACTGCATTGTGAACAAACCCTACAAATCCATCTCCATTTTCATCGTTTATGTCTTTCTTTTCTACCCAGTTATCTTCTGGCAATTGGTCTGACAATACTAGGTAAAACTTGAAATTTGGAAAGTCTTTCTCTAGGTCTCTAAAGTAATGGATATAAAACAATTCCGCTTTACTTCTTCCTCCGTACCAGTATGTAACTTTTCTTCCTGTTTTAATTGTCTTAAATAATTCGTACAAGTGAGATCTCATTGGTGCCATTCCTGCTCCTCCTCCTACGTAAAGCATTTCTGCGTCCGAGTCATTGATAAAGAATTCACCGTAAGGTCCTGAAATTGTCACCTTATCTCCCACTTTTTGATTAAAGATATAAGAAGATGCAACACCAGGATTGACTTTCATCCATCCGTTAGCAGCTCTATCAAATGGTGGGGTTGCTATACGAACATTCAACATAATTTTTCTTCCCTCTGCTGGATAAGAAGCCATTGAATATGCTCTTACAACTTCTTCTTTGTTTTCCATTACTAATGGCCACAATCCAAATTTATCCCAATCAGCTTTAAATTTTTCTGGTTCACCTGGGTGATCTTGAGGGTGAGCTTCGATATCCATTTCCTTATAAGGAATGGTACATGGTGGAATTTTTATCTGAATGTATCCTCCAGCCTTGTAATCCATGTCTTCTGGAATTTCAACTATAAATTCTTTGATAAAAGTAGCTACGTTAAAGTTAGAAGAAACTGTTGCTTCCCATTCCTTAATACCTAAGATTTCTTCTTCAATCTCAATATTCATGTCCTCTTTCACCTTTACTTGGCATCCTAATCTGTGATTAGTTGCAATTTCTTTACGAGTAAAGTGAGGAGCTTCAGTTGGAAGTATTGCACCTCCACCATCGTGAACCTGACAAACACATTGAACACAGGTTCCACCTCCACCACATGCTGATGGCAAAAATATCCCTTGATTTCCTAGTGTACTCAATAGAGTACCTCCCCCATCTACTTCTAATATTCTTTCTCCGTTATTGATATTGATCTTAATCTTTCCTGAAGGAGATAATTTTGCTTTTGCGAAAAGCAACATCAAAACCAAGACAAGGATGACCAATAAAAATACCGCGATTGTGATTAAAACTACTTTAAAGTCCATAATTTTTTCTTATATATTAAATCCTAAAAATCCTAAAAATGCTAATCCCATAAGACCAGTTAAAATAAATGCCATTCCTACTCCTCTCAAAGGTGCAGGAACATGAGAATATTTAATTTTCTCTCTGATGGCTGCAAGCAAAACAATTGCAATAAACCATCCGAATCCTGATCCAAATCCATACACAGTAGCGTGACCAATAGATGGGAAGTTCTTTTGTTGCATGAACAACGATCCCCCTAAAATTGCACAGTTTACAGCAATTAGAGGTAAGAAAATTCCCAAAGCACCATAAAGTGCAGGCGAAAATTTCTCAACCAACATTTCTACCAGTTGTACAATAGATGCTATGACTGCTATAAACATGATAAAACTTAAAAAGCTCAAATCTACATCAGCATATTCATCGCCTAACCAAGCCAAAGCTCCGTCTTTTAGAATATAATTTTCTAATAAATAGTTAACCGGAACTGTAACTACTAATACGAATATTACCGCCAGACCTAAACCAAATGCGGTTTTTACTGTCTTGGATACAGCCAAGTAAGAACACATTCCGAAGAAGAATGTAAACACCATGTTATCCACGAATGCTGCTCTGATAAATAATTTTAATAATTCCATAATTTCTTATTTCTTGTAATTTGTTCTGTAATAATTAATGATCGTCAATTAAACTTGGAGTTCTTTTCTTTTGAATCCAAATGTACAATGCAACCAAAATCAATGAAGAAGGTGGCAATAACATCAATCCGTTATCTTCATATCCGATGGCATACAATCCCGTTTGCTCAACAGAATTTCCAAAGATTTCAAAACCTAACAATTTTCCAGAACCAAACAATTCTTTGAAGAATGCTACAACAACCAAAATCAATCCGTATCCTAAACCATTACCAACTCCATCAAGAATAGAAGCCCATGGTTTGTTTCCTAATGCAAATGCTTCTAACCTTCCCATGATTATACAGTTTGTAATAATCAATCCAACAAATACAGAAAGAGATTTAGACACATCGTATACAAAGGCTTTCAATACTTGATCTACAATAATTACAAGTGCAGCAACAATTACAAGTTGTACAATAATTTTAATTTTCGAAGGGATTAAGTTTCTCATTAAAGAAACAATTAAATTCCCCATCACCAATACAAACAATACTGCGATTGACATTACAATTGCATTGTCCATTTGCACGGTTACAGCCAAAGCTGAACAAATCCCTAATACCTGAATCGTTACAGGATTGTTTAGGTTCAATGGATCTGATATTAATTTTTTATTCTTCTTGGAGAATAAAGGTTCTTTTGTTTCAGACATAGTATCTAATTTTTAAAAAAAGAGGTTAAATTTATTTCGTTGCTAATAAAGTTGAGTCGACAACCATAGGTATGCTATCCATTGCAGGAACAGAATCTGTCATTGGCAAAACCGAAGTTGATTTCAAAGTAGCAAAATACTTATTGTAAACTGCTAACGATCTATTCATCATTTCGTCTACTCCTACTGCTGTAAATGTTGCTCCACTTAATCCAGCAACTTGGTGTTTGTTGTAATCTCCTCCCGGTTTCTCAACCTTGATAGGCTTGTATTCACCAGAATTTTCGTCAGTAATGATTTTTCCAATAAATTGGTTTTGAAATAAATCTTCAGTGATTTTTGATCCCAAACCTGGAGTCTCACCTTTATGGTCAAACACAGTTCCATTGATAGTTGTACCATCGGCTCTGAAGGCAGCATAGCCCCAAATGTCATCCCAAAGTCCCTTTCCACTAAAATAAGTCACGTAGAAAGTTTCTCCTTCGTTTTCTGCTACAAATAATGGGTAAGCAATTCCTTCTGATTTCAATGCATCTTCGTATTCAGTTCCTCCTTCAGGATATTTTTTCATTAATCCAGTTAAGGTATTGTAGTACTTTCTTACATCTAAATTAAAAGCATCTTTTTCATCCTTCAATTTTTTTGCACTTCCTTTAATTTCATCTTGGTTTGTCAATTCAGAAATGATGTTTCCATCATAATCCAAGATGATTCTTTTGGTAATGTAATCATTAAAGACTTTTCCTGCATCTTCTCTCGAAACTCCATTTGTTTCTTCTAAACCGATAGCTTGCAAAATATTTTGCATTTTTTCGTTCTTCACGTTGGCTTGCTGAATTGGCTTCAAAGTAGAAGCAATATAAGCTAACAAACCTCCTACTACAACCACCATGATTATGGCAAATGTCATTGTGTACGCGTTTCCTTCTTTATTTATACTCATGGTTAAAAAATTAAGTTTTGACTTACTTTATGTTATAATGAGGCTTTTGCCAATCTTTTTTCTCTTCTCTTAATGTTTCCGTTAAGAACCATGTGATCTATTAATGGAGAACAAACATTCGCAATTAATATTCCTAACATAATTCCTTCTGGGTATGCTGGGTTAGCTACTCTAATAAGTATCCCGATAAATCCTGCCAAAAATCCATAATAGAATTTCCCTTTGTTTGTTTGCGCAGCAGTTACAGGATCAGTAATCATAAATACCATTCCAAACATAAAACTTCCGATCATCAATTGGTGAATTGCTGGCAATTGCATGTAGGCATTGTCTCCTGCAAAAAGATTAAAAATTGTAGCCATTACAAATCCTCCCGCAAAGAAAGAAACGATTATTCTCCAGCTTGCGATTCTTGTCATTAATAAAAATGCCAATCCAATAAGAATAGCATACACCGATGATTCTCCAATAGAACCTGGGTAATCTCCCATCAATGCTCGGCTAAATGTAATTCCGTTTTCTGTGAAATCTTGAATATTTGCGTAAGCTGGACTATCCGTAGTCATAGATGCCAAATCTCCTAAAGGAGTTGCTCCAGAAACACCATCAGCCAGAGTTCCGTTTGCTTTCATTTCTTTTAATCCAGAAATCCACACTGTATTACCCGACATAGAAGTTGGATGTGCAAAGAATAAAAATGCTCTTGTTGTTAAAGCAACATTTACAACATTCATACCTGTTCCTCCAAATACTTCTTTACCAATAACGACTCCAAAAACTGTAGCTACTGCAATCATCCACAACGGAGTATCCACTGGCATAATCAATGGAATAAGCATTCCTGAAACTAAATATCCTTCGTGCAGCGCATGACCTTTAATAATTCCAAAGATAAATTCAACTGCCAGTCCTACCGTGTAAGAAACAGCAATGATTGGAACAACTCTTATCGCCCCGTGAATTATTTTCTCCATGAAGTCCACTTCTTGTCCTAGTGCAATAAAATGTTGCTGACCAACATTCCAAATTCCAAAAAGAAGAGCTGGAACCATCGCTACAATAACGAACATCATTGTTCTTTTCAAATCAATACCATCTCTAATGTGAGACCCTGATTTTGTGGTGTGGTTAGGTGTAAAAACCAATGTTTCGAATGACTCAATCAATGGATACCATTTCTTGTTTGTCTTTTCGTAACGTTTATCGAAAAAATTTCTTAAAAATTTCATAGTTTATTAAATATAGGTTTAAAATAAAGAGACACTTACATGCACTCTTCCTCAATTACTTTTAATCCGTCTCTAATTATTTGTTGAGAATTAATTTTTGAAGTACAAACGAACTCACACAAAGCAAAATCTTCAGGAGCTACTTCGTAGATTCCCAATTTTTCCATTTTGTCAATGTCATTTGTAATGGCTGCTTTTAATAATTGAACTGGGTAAATATCAAAAGGAAAAACCTCTTCATATTGTCCTGAAACAACAAAAGCTCTTTCTTCTCCATTCAAATTGGTATCTACATCGTAAGATTTCTTTGGTAAAAGTGCAGATAAAAATGCTTTTGAATTTGACAATTTGTTAAAACCTGGAGCTAACCATCCTTCAGTAAAAGATACCTTATAATGGTCTCCTTCCGGAATTACAGTTACTTGATTGTCATAGAAACCTAAGAAACCGTCTTTTCCAACATTGTTACCTACTAGTACGTTTCCTGAGATATACCTCACATTTTCAGATGTGATTTTTTTGTCTACCAAATTAGTAAGACTTGCCCCCGAAATTAGCGTATAATAAGATGGCATTTCAACTTCCGAACCAGTTAATGCAATGGTTTTAGAAAAATCAACTTTGCCCGTTAAGAATAAAGAACCAATTCTTGCTACGTCAATTGCATTCACAGTCCAAACAGTTTCACCTTTATTAATAGGACTTATTTTGTGAATTTGAGTCCCCACATTTCCTGCGGGATGTTTGCTATTGATAGTATGAAGCTCAATTCCATTTAAATCAGTAAAAACACTTGTACCTTTAGAACTCGTTTCTATCGTTACATACACCTTACCTTCTGTCATTTTAGCTAAAGCTTCAAAACCTGCCTGCAAAGCATCTTTTTTGTCTTTTAACAAAAACTCAAAATCTGGAGCTAAAGGCGAAGAATCAAAACCTGAAACAAAAATTGCTTTTGGTGTTTTGTTGTAATCTGCTACAATATCCAAAGGACGTTGTTTAATAAATGGCCAAAGACCACTTTTCAAGATTACTTCTTTTGTTTCTCCTTTCGTATCCATTGTTTCGAAAGTAAACTCTGAATCAGCTTTAATAATCACTTCAAGAATCCTTCTTTTTTCACCACGCTTCACTTCACTAACTGTTCCGCTTACTGGAGAAACGTACTGAATCGCTTCTCTGTATTTGTCATGAAAAATTGGAGTTCCTACTTTTACTGTTTCTCCTTCTTTTACAACCATTTTAGGAGTCATAGAAGGGAAATCTGATGGTTTGATTGCGTAGTAAGGTGAGTTTTCTACAGGACTAATTGTCTGTGTTGGTTTCCCTTTTAGCTTTAAATCAAGCCCTTTTCTAATTTTTATAGCTTTTGCCATTTGATGTAATTCTACATTTAATTCGTGCAAATTTATAAAAAGCCGAAGTTTATATGCAATTGTTTCGAGTCTTTTTTCAACAGAATAAAAGTTAATATCTTACATGGCTTTACGCTATTCAAAATTTACAAATATTCGTTTTATACAAAACACTAACATTCATTAACTTAAATTGTCTATTTCTTCTTATTTAGAATCATTCTAATTTTAAATCGAGTGTTTTCTGTAAAAAATCATCCGTCTAGTTAATGTTACCAATATTAAACCTTTCAATTGTTTATATTTGCAAAATAATACGAGTAACAAGACTATATTTAAGGAATGAAATACTACAACAACATACTAGAAACGATTGGCAACACCCCTTTGGTAAAACTAAATAAGCTTACATCAGAAATTGATGCTTTGGTTTTAGCAAAAGTAGAAACGACAAATCCTGGAAATTCTGTGAAAGACAGAATGGCCGTGAAAATGATTGAAGATGCTGAGAAAGCCGGATTATTGAAACCAGGAGGAACAGTGATAGAAGGAACTTCAGGGAATACAGGAATGGGACTTGCCTTGGCTTGTATAATAAAAGGTTACAAAATGATGTGTGTACTAAGCGACAAGCAATCGAAAGAAAAGATGGATATCTTGAGAGCTGTAGGTTGTGAGGTTGTTGTGTGCCCGACCAATGTAGATCCAGATGATCCTCGATCTTACTACTCGGTTTCAAAAAGATTAGCTTCCGAAGTACCAAACAGCTGGTATGTAAATCAATATGACAACCTCTCGAATAGATTGGCGCATTACGAAAGTACTGGACCAGAAATTTGGGAACAAACTGAAGGTAAAATAACCCATTTTGTTGTTGGTGTAGGCACTGGAGGAACAATTTCTGGTGTAGGTAAATACCTGAAAGAAAAGAATCCTGACATTAAAATTATAGGAATAGATACTTATGGTTCTGTGTTTAAAAAATACCATGAAACAGGAATTTTTGATGAGGCAGAAATATACCCCTACGTAACCGAAGGAATTGGAGAAGATATTTTACCTAAAAACGTAGATTTTGGAATCATTGATCATTTTGAAAAAGTAACTGACAAAGATGCTGCAATTATGACTCCAAGAATCGCCAAAGAGGAAGGGATTTTTGTAGGAAACTCTGCTGGTTCAGCTGTCAAAGGTTTGTTACAAATGAAGCACATGTTCAAAAAAGACGATGTGGTTGTTGTGTTATTTCACGATCACGGAAGTAGATATGTAGGGAAATTTTTCAACCAAGAATGGATGAAAGAAAGAGGATATGTTGAAAACACCTCTGCTCCTATTGCCAAAGATATTGTAAGTACAGAGGGTAATTTAGTTATTGCAAATCACGATGAATCTATTAGCTCGGTGGTAGAAAAAATGTCGAAATTTAATATTTCACAAATCCCTGTCTTCAATGGAAAAGAAATTGTAGGTTCCATTAGCGAAACGAATGTATTGAGTTACCTTTTTTCTCATCCAGATGCAAAAAGAGACTCGATTGAGCCATTAATGAATGAAGCATTTCCTATGGTTGATCTTTCTACTAAGCTAGAAGATATTTCGAGACTAATTACGAAAGAAAATGCTGCAGTAATGGTTCAAAAAGAAGATGGTAACTATCATATAATCACAAAACAAGATATAATTAAAGCTATTGCTTAGTACTCTATGTCCGAAACAAAAAATGTTCATCTATTCAAGAGGATTTTAATTTTTCTAAAGCCACATAAAACGATGTTTTTGTTTACGGTTTTGGGAACGATTCTTAATGCTGTTCTTTCTCCATTACGTCCGTTAATCTTATTTTTTATGATTGATAAATTCGTTGATGGGAAAACGGAATTTAACGGTTTCATGATGAACTGGCTAAACGATACAGACATTTCCATTGCGCCTGAAAACGGTTTTTGGTATTGGACAATAATTGCTGTAATAACCATTGTAACTGAGGCTATTCTTCGATTTATTACTGTATACTTCACAAACCTTATTGGACAGAATATCATTGCTGATATGAGAGAAAAGTTATACAATCATTTGACAACTTTTAAAACTCAGTATTTTGACAAAAATCCTATTGGACGATTGGTAACACGACTCGTTTCAGATGTGGAAGCTGCATCAGAAATATTCTCTAATGGAATAATCACTGTAGCCGGAGATATTCTTAGTTTGGCTTTAGTAATCATTGTTATGTTTACCACCAATTGGATGTTTACTCTTATGGTTCTCATACCTCTACCGATTTTGTTTTGGGCGACCAATATTTTCAAAAACGCAATAAAAAAAGCTTATCAACTAGAGAGTACGCAGGTTTCTAAACTGAATACATTTGTGCAAGAACGAATAATTGGAATGAGCATACTTCAATTGTTTTCTAGAGAAAAAATAGAATACAAGAAATTTGAAGAAATAAACAAGCTACATCGCAACGCACACATAAAATCTGTTTGGGCCTACTCTATTTTCTTTCCTGTAGTAGAAATTCTGAGCTCTATTTCCATCGCTTTTGTTATTTTTTATGCCTCATATCAAATCATTGACAGGCCATTAGCCGAAACAAGCACGGGAGAAATAGTTGCTTTTATTATGTGGATAAATATGCTGTATCGTCCAATAAGAATGCTGGCCGATAAGTTCAATGTTATTCAAAGAGGATTGGTGAGAGCCAAAAATATATTTGAAATACTTGACGATGATCAAATTATTCCAACTCACTCAAGTGAAACAAAGTATGAGAAATATGAGGGGAATGTTGAATTTGATTCTGTAAAATTCGCTTACAACAATTACGATTATGTATTGAAAGATGTTTCTTTTCAAATTAAAAAAGGGCAAACTGTTGCTTTTGTTGGAGCTACTGGAGCAGGAAAGTCCAGTATTATCAATATCCTTAGTAGATTTTATGAATTTCAATCGGGCAGTATTACCGTGGATGGAAACGACATAAGAGAATTATCACTGGAAGATTTAAGGCAAAATATTGCTGTTGTTTTGCAGGATGTATTTTTGTTTTCGGACACGATAATGAACAACATCACGCTCAAAAACCCGAATATTTCTAAAGAACAAGTAATTGAGGCTTCCAAATTTGTTGGTCTTCATGATTTTATAATGAAATTACCTGGAGATTATGATTATGATGTGAAAGAAAGAGGGAACTCACTTTCTACAGGTCAGCGACAATTAATTTCTTTTGTTAGAGCCTATGTTTACAACCCTTCTATTTTAGTTTTGGATGAAGCCACATCTAGTATTGATACCGAAACGGAAGAACTCATCCAAACTGCGATAGATAAATTGACACAAGGAAGAACGGCAATAATCGTTGCACATAGATTATCAACCATAAAAAAAGCTGACAAAATAATTGTTCTGGATAAAGGTGAAATCATTGAGCAAGGCAATCATGAAGAGTTACTTGAACTTAACGGAACATACCGAAATTTATACGAAATTCAATTCGAAGAAGACTAATTCAAATTTTCTAATTGTTTAAAAAAACACATCGAATGATTGCTATTCAAGCCATTTCTATTCCTGAAGATTGTAGAATCTTACACCATGATTTTTATGATTATGAACCGAACGAATCGTTTGATTTATTGAACAATGTAAAGTACTTGAATGAGAATTTATTTCAGTGTGTATTTCCAGAACAACATCTCAAAATTGATGTAGGCTGGTATGGTGATGTAGTAAAAAATGAGGGGGAATTTAGAATTCAAATAATTGTGAACGAAAACTGGGAACATCCATTTAATGTGATTTACTCTAAATCTGCAAACGAGGTAAAAGGTTTGCTCCTGAATATTTTTAAATACTATTCTTCACAAGAGTTTGACGCTTCATAGTTGCTTTTAATATGAGTTAGGGCCTCCAGAGTAATGTTTTTCCATAAACTCATTCCTTAGGTTAAGGATTTTCTTGAAGAACAATTCGTTCGTTTGTTTCAAGGATACTTTATTGAAATTCAAGAAATTCCCATCTGCATGAATCGAATCAAAATCTGTTTGATACAACACCAACTTGTAGTAAGGAATTACCCAAACCCAATGAGTTAGGTTGTCTTTGAAATGAATAATTATTCCGCTTGGTCGCAACTCAACGCTTCCGTATTTTATTTGTTGAAATTTAGAAAGTTTTTCGTAAATCTCAATACTCGATTTTTCAATTTTCATTCTGTGAGAACCTATTCCTCGCATTACAAGCCTCATTTTGAATGAAAAAGGTTTGCCTACAAGCTCATTTATTTCCCTCGTTACTCTTACTGGTCTTGTTGAATAATCTACTATCATGACTCAAAATTAAGACAAATAAAAATGTGTTGTTCAAAAAAAACGAATCGTAAATAAAGATTTTAACCGCAAGGATATTTATTGGTTTCACTTATCTTTGATACATAAATATTTAAAATGAAACATCTATTTTTCTCAGTTCTAGCTGTATTAATTTTCTTGGGAAGTTGCACAACTCACAAAAATTCAATTGTTAAAAAAAGCAACAGTGAAACTTATTCTGTGTTTCAAACAAATCTAATAAATAAGGAAGAGAACAAAACACCGATGCGAATTCTTCAAATAACAAATGAGAAGGATTCTGTAATATTGAGAACCAAAAGTCAGCCAATTGACTTGAATACAGAGTTAGAAACTACAAAAAAGTTAGCAAAAAGACTCCTAACAACAGTGAATGACCCAAAAAACCCCGGAGTTGGTATTGCAGCTCCACAAGTTGGAATATTAAAACAAATGATTGCGGTTCAAAGATTTGACAAAAAAGGAAATCCATTTGAAGTTTATGTAAATCCTATGATTAAGCAATATTCCGTTAAAACCCAGTTTTGTTTGGAAGGGTGTCTTTCAATTCCAGACAAAATGGATACGACCAAAAATAGAGCTTATGCTATTTTATTGGAATACGACAAACTAGATGGAACCCATGAATTTGAAATGATAGAGGCTTTTACCGCTGTTATTTTTCAACACGAGATAGATCACCTGAATGGAATTCTATTTACGGATCATTTGGATATTGAAATTGAAGAAGCTGAAGAAAGAAAAAGGAAGAATAATGAGTAAAAAAAAGAAATCACTTGCTATAATTGGAGGAGGATCTGCGGCAATTATGCTAGCTTCCGAAATAGACACCAAAAAGTTTGATGTAACCATTTACGAGAGAAATCAGGCTCTAGGAAGGAAGTTTTTGGTTGCAGGAAAAGGCGGGTTCAATCTTACTCATTCCACTCCCATTGATGAAATGAAGAAAAAATATGTGGCCTCACCTCCTATTTTAAATAGTTTGAATTCTTTCTCCAATGAAGATTTTATCAAATGGTTAAAAAAAGAAGGAATTGACACTTTTGTGGGAAGTAGTAAAAGGATTTTTCCTGTCAAACCCACCAAACCAATTCAAGTACTTCAAGCATTTACTGACCGAATTAAGGAAAATAATATACATGTAAAGTTCTCGCATGTCTGGAAGGGGTTCAATGATTCTGCTTTGATTTTTGAAACTAGAGATGGTTCTGTAGAACATAATCCCGACATAGTTGTGTTTGCCTTGGGAGGAGCAAGTTGGAAAAAAACTGGATCCGAAGGAGAATGGCTTTCGTATTTTGAAGAAAAAGAAGTAAAAACAGTTCCTTTTCAAGCATCCAATTGTGGAGTTGCAATCACTTGGAAAGAAAAATTCGCCAAATCAAATGAAGGGCAACCTTTAAAAAGCATTTCGGTTTCTTGTGGAGATTTGTCAAAAAAAGGAGATGTGATTATTACCCGATTGGGATTAGAAGGTAGCGCTGTATATGCACTAAGTCCAGCTATTAGAGAAGAAATAAAAAACGAAGGAGAAGCGACCATCTTTATCGATTTGAAACCAACCACAAAAACAGAGGCTATCCTACGAAAACTGGAAAGTCCTAAGAAAAAGAACTCTTGGAGCGAGCATTTAATTTGGCAACTTAAACTATCCAAACCTATGTTCGAATTGGTAAAAAGAAGTTGCACGAAAGATGAATTTTTAGATCCCAATTTCATTGCTAAACACATCAAACAAATACCTCTTCAGGTAACTGGTTTTGATGAAATCGACAAAGCTATTTCGACCGTTGGCGGAATTGATTTGGATGAAATTGACAGCAATTTTGAGCTAAAAAACTTACCTAATCACTATGTTATTGGCGAAATGTTGAATTGGGATGCACCAACTGGTGGATATTTATTGCAAGGATGTATGAGTATGGGGAATATGCTGAGTAACAATCTATAAAAGCACTGTTTTAAATAGAAAAACCAAAACCTAGTTCACAAAATTATACTTAGATAGAAAATAATCCCAGTCCCAAACAAATTTTTCCACGATATTATTCAATCTCTTCAGGAATTTTGGGTTTGGAGTATTCATGTCTTTAAAATACTCTTCCTGGAAAGATGCTAAGTTATATTTATGAAAAATACATTTGGACATTGCGTAAAGAGCGTTCTTTGATGGGTAATTTATTTTACTCATGAAAGACGAATAATTCTTAATGTGTTCCTTTGTCTCTGCAATTTTTAGATCATACAGATTAGAAAATTTTTCAATAAGTAAATCTTTCAACCTGTCCGCTTGTTCTCCCTCTAATCTTTTTTCCATGATTTTAAGGTTTCCAACAAACAAAATAAGCATGAATCTATCGTAGTCTTCAGGAGAAATATTCGGCTTTTCTACAAAATATTTGTCGTTATTGATAAGTTCCGAAATATCTGGAAAACCAACTTCCATGGCATGAACCAATGAATTGATTAATACATTGGCAAGCTTGTCTTCGTTGACTTTCTTCTTAAATATTGTTCTTAACATACAACTTAAACTTTATATTCAAATATAAAGGGATTTACAAGCAGCACCAAAACCTTTTACAAATGATTCTTAACCAACTGTTGTTAATAGCTTAACAATTCGGAAATTTCTTTTTCTACTTTCGCAGCATTAGGAATCATGGTTGACTCGAGTGTAGAGTTTAATGGAATTGCAGGCATATTTTCGGAACCTACAATACTCACTGGTGCATCTAGTTTTTCAAAACAATTTCTTGAAATCAACGAAGCAATACTTTGTCCAAATCCATTTCCTCTTGGCTCTTCGGTTACCACTATACACCTTCCGTGTTTGTTTACCGTTTCAACAATTAATTCTTCATCCAACGGATAAATGGTTCGAATATCAATTATTTCCACCTTTCCCCTGTGCAATTTTGCAGCCTCTTTTGCCCAATATACTCCCATTCCGTAAGTAATGATAGCCAATGAATTTCCTTCTTTACTTTCAGATTCATCTGCGCTTTGCACAACTCTTCCTTTTCCAAATGGAATAACATAATCTTCATCAGGATCAATTGTTTTTGCTCCTTCAGTTCCTTTTATCTTACTCCAATACAATCCTTTATGCTCTAACATAACACACGGATTTGGATCGTAATAAGCAGCTTTCATCAATCCTTTCAAATCTGCTCCTGTACTCGGATAGGCTATTTTTATTCCTCTAATGTTAGAAAGTATAGACTCAACACTAGACGAATGATAAGGTCCCCCACTACCATAAGCTCCAATTGGAACTCTTAATATTGAGCTTACAGGCCATTTTCCATTCGATAAATAACATGATCTACTTACTTCTGTAAACAATTGATTGAGCCCCGGCCAAATGTAATCGGCAAACTGAACCTCCACAATAGGTTTGGTTCCAGCGGCCGACATTCCAACTGTGCTTCCAATTATGAAAGCTTCTTGAATAGGTGTGTTGAATACTCTATTGTCGCCAAATTTTTGAGCCAAAGTAGCTGCTTCTCTAAAAACCCCACCTAATCTTCCTCCTACATCTTGACCGTACAACAAACATTCTGGGTGTTTTTCCATCAATTCTTGCACAGCAAACAAAGCACTATCCACCATAACTGTTGGCTCTTTACCCGCAGGTTCTCTTTCACCTTTTTCTTCGGTTATTGGAGTTGGAGCAAAATCATGAGTAAACAAATCTTCTGGCTTTGGATCTTCCTCTTTTATAGCTAGTTGATAATCATCCTCTACAGTTTTTTTAGCTTTCGCCTCAAGGTTTATCAAATCAGCTATTCCTATTCCTAACTCTTTTAATTGAGCTTTGAATTTTGGAAAAGGATCTCTTTTTCTCTGCTCTTTCAAATCGTCTCTGTACCATTCCATTCGCACACCAGAGGTGTGATGATTTAGTAAAGGAACTTCCGCATGAATCAAGAAAGGCCTTCTTTCTGTCCTTACCTTATCAATTGTTTCTTCTAGCACTTGATAGGAATTTACGAAATCTGTACCGTCAATGGTCATAGCTTCCAATCCCTTAAATCCTTGCGCATATTCAAAAGCATTTTGAGTTCTTATTTCTCTTGCGTGAGCAGAAATATCCCATTCATTGTCTTGAACCACAAATATTATTGGCAATTGTTTGAGCGCAGCCATATGAAAAGCTTCCGAAACTTCACCTTCTGTAACACAAGCATCACCTAATGAACAAATCACAACAGGTTTGTCATCCGTATTATTTAATTCTTGTTGCTCCAAATATTGAATTCCCATGGCCAATCCTGTTGTTGGTATAGCCTGCATTCCTGTTGCCGATGATTGGTGTGGTATTTTTGGTTTGTCATCATCCTTTAAACTTGGATGTGAATAATAGGTTCTTCCACCAGAAAAAGGATCGTTTTTCTTTCCAAGCAGTTGCAACATCAAATCAAAAGGTCTCATTCCTATTCCCAACAGCATGGAATCGTCACGGTAATAAGGAGCTAAATAATCGCAAGGTTTTAGCTGCATTGCCACTGCTAGCTGAATAGCCTCATGACCTCTAGAAGTGGCATGAACATATTTGCTTGTAATAGCTTTGTTTTCTTCATACAATTCTGTCATCGAAACAGCAGTGCACATTAATTCGTAGGCTTTTAGTAAGGTGGATTTATTAATTTCTTTCTTCACTTTTTTCTTTTTCTTCTATTCTTTTCCTGATCGGAAATTCTAAAATATTATTTAATTCGCTACTTCTGACATAAATTTTATTCTCATCAGTCGAAGTTCTTCTTCTTCGTATTCTTCTTCAAATTCCTCGTAAGCAGTATTGATCGAATCTGTTTCTGACTCCATAAAATAATCGAAAATTTCATCTTGCTCCTCTTCTCCCAACATCTCATCAATGTAGTAATTCAGGTTTATTTTAGTCCCAGAATGAACAATAGTTTCAATCTCCGTAATCAATTCATTAAACGGGATATTGTTTTGGTTTGCAATATCTTCCAAGTCACTCTTTTTATCAATACTCGTAATGATGTGAATCTTCAATGCAGATTTGTTTGCCACTGATTTCACAACAAAATCATTCGGCCTTTCAATTGAGTTTTCTTTCACATATTTAGCAATTACATCTAAAAATGGTTGTCCGAATCTTTTAGCCTTTCCTGCACCCACTCCACCAATGTTTTTAAGTTCTTCCATTGTGAGTGGATAATATAAGCACATTTCTTGCAAAGAAATTTCTTGAAATACTGCAAAAGGCGGAATCGATTTCTCTTTGGATACTTTTTTGGTCAGTTCTTTTAAAACCTTGTACAAGGTTTCGTCCATCACATTCTCTTTTACACTTTGTATAATTGGCCCCGAAAGATCACTGTAGTCTCTTTCTTTAAAAAGAGAAACCTCTTTTGGGTTTTTAAGGAATTCTTCTCCTTTATTTGTGATTTTAATTATCCCATAGGATTCAACTTCTTTTTTAATGTATTCCTTCAGTATACACTGCCTAATGATTGAACTCCAGGATTTTGAATCTCTATCGCTGCCTTTTCCAAAAACTTCTAATTGGTTGTGTTTGTAGTTCGTAATCTCATTGTTCAAGGTTCCTGCCAACACATCTGCAATATGGGTAGACTTGTGTTTTTGATTCAGTGCCAATACTGCTTTGAGCAACAATAGTATTAAATCTTTAGCCTCATATTTTTCTTTCGGATTGGCGCAGTTGTCACATTTTTTGTTGCAACTTGTCTCTTCGTAATCCTCGCCAAAGTAGTGAAGAATGTACTTTCTTCTACACACCGAAGTTTCAGAAAAGGATACAATGTCATTCAACAATTGTCTTCCGATTTCTACTTCACTTACTGGCTTTCCCTGTAAAAACTTTTCTAATTTCTCAACATCTTTGTAGCTGTAAAATGCAATACAGTTTCCCTCTCCTCCATCTCGTCCTGCTCTTCCTGTTTCTTGGTAATATCCTTCTATACTTTTAGGAATATCGTGATGAATTACAAAACGAACATCTGGTTTATCTATTCCCATTCCAAAAGCAATTGTAGCTACAATCACATCTGCATCTTCCATCAAGAACATATCTTGATGTTTTGCCCTAGTTTTTGCGTCTAGTCCTGCATGGTAAGGCAAAGCTTTAATTCCATTCACTTGCAATAATTGAGCAAACTTCTCTACCATCTTTCTACTCAAGCAATATATCACACCTGATTTTCCTTCATGTTGCTTTATATATTGCACAATTTGTTTTTCAACATCTTGTTTTGGTCTTACCTCATAATACAAATTATCTCGGTTGAAAGAAGACTTAAATAAATTAGCTTTTTTCATTCCCAGAGTTTTCTGGATATCAATTTGCACTTTGGGAGTGGCTGTTGCAGTTAAAGCCATCACTGGCACATCTGTTATAGCACTCATTATTTCTTTCAATCTTCTGTATTCGGGTCTAAAATCATGACCCCATTCTGAAATACAATGCGCCTCATCTATAGCGAAAAAAGAAACTTCTGTATTTCGTAAAAAATCAATGTAATCTTGTTTGGTTAGAGATTCTGGAGCAACATAAAGCAATTTTGTTTTGCCATCAGTTACATCTTGTTTTACTCTCGTAACATCACCTTTATTCAAAGAAGAATTCAAAAAGTGAGCTACCGAATCATCCTGACAGTATTGTCGGATTGCATCTACTTGATTTTTCATTAATGCAATAAGCGGTGAAACAATAACGGCTGTTCCGTTTTGAATAAGAGCAGGTAATTGATAACACAACGATTTTCCACCTCCTGTTGGCATGATTACAAAGGTGTCTTTATTATCCAAAATACTCTGGATAATTACCTCTTGATTGCCTTTAAAATGATTGAAACCGAAATATTCTTGTAGTTTTTCTTTCAGATTAACTTGGATAGAAATAGACATATTTCTTTTTACTTTTTTTGATTACATAAATATAAAATAACTTTTCGTGCTATTCAAAGGTTATCCATAAAAAAGATATAAAACTTTTTCTATTCATAAGTTAGTAGTGTAACTTTCGAAATAGTTTATATTTTTGTTCAATATGAGTGAATCTGAATCTAATACTTCTTTTTTAGGACATCTCGAAGAATTGAGATGGAGACTAGTAAAATCTGCTATTGCGGTTGTATTGGTTGCTGTTTCTGTGTTCGTTTTTATAGAACCCCTCACAGATTTAGTTCTTATGTCTATGTCCAGAGCTTCTTTTCCTACCTATAAAGCAATGTGTTTTGTTTCCAACAACCTAGGCTTGGGGGATGCGATGTGTGCCAATAACATTGAGGTAAAAACAATTGAAACTCAAATGACTAAGCAATTTGCTACTAGTATTTATTTTTCATTAGTTAGCGGTATTATTCTAGCATTTCCATTTTTGGCATACCAAATATGGGCTTTTGTAAAGCCTGGTTTAAAACCTAAGGAAATAAAAGCTACCAGTGGAATTGTTGCATACTCAACCCTGTTGTTTCTCATCGGTGTTGGTTTTGGCTACTTTGTAATTTCTCCTCTATGTATTCAGTTTTTTGGATTTTACCGAATGTCTCAGAGTATTGAACTCACTCCTACATTTACTTCTTATTATTCTCTCATTGTTTCCTCTACAATTGCTTGTGGATTGTTTTTTCAATTGCCCATTGTTATTTTTATCCTTACAAAATTGGGAATGATGACTCCCGAGGTTCTCAAAAAATATAGAAAACATGCACTTGTTGGAATCCTTGTTTTGGCTGCAATCATTACCCCCCCAGATTTTATCAGCCAGGTAATTGTAGCAATTCCTGTATCTCTTCTTTATGAATTGAGCATTGGTATTTCACGAAGAGTTATTAAAAAACAAAAAGCTGATGCTTAATCCAAAACATATTTTTGTAGCAATTGGACTCCTTCTTTGGTCAATTCCCAATTTCGGACAAAAAACAAAAGTTTACGGAGTAATTACAGACAAAATAACGAAGGAAACGATTCCTTTTGCAACCATTTCTTTTAAAGGAACGAAAACAGGAACCACTTCTGACATTGACGGGAACTATTTATTGGAGAGTTACTACTCTAGCGATTCCATAATTGTTTCTTTTATAGGCTATGCTCCAAAAACTATTGGGATAAAAAAAGATCAATCTCAAAAAGTAAATATTGCTCTTGCTACCTCCGAAAAAATCCTGACCGAATTTGTGGTAGAGGCTTCAAAAAAAGATGAAAACCCAGCTCACGCATTAATCAAAAAAGTAATTGATAATAAAAAAATAAACAACAGAGTAAAGTTAGATGCTTACGAATATGAAGTGTACAACAAAATAGAATTTGATATCAATAATTTGGATGAAAAATTCATGAACAGAAAGGTATTTCAAAAATTTGATTTTGTTTTCGACATGATAGATTCGACAGATGAAAAACCTTATTTACCCATTTTTATTATTGAATCATTATCGGATTATCACTACCGAAGAAAGCCAGAGGAGAAAAAAGAAATTATTAAGGCAACTAAAATATCTGGTCCCGAAAATGAATCAATCTCTCAATACTTAGGCGACATGTATCAAAATATAAACTTGTATGACAATACAATGTATATATTTGGAAGACAATTTATTAGCCCTACCAACAACAACATGCTGTTGCATTACAAACTGTACTTAACCGATAGCGGTTACATTGACAACAATTGGTGTTACAAACTAGAATTTATGCCAAAACGAAAAAGTGATTTGGCTTTTGTGGGCGAAATGTGGGTTCACGATACCACTTATGCTGTTAAAGTTTTTGAGGCCTCTATTGCAGGAGATGCTAACATAAATTTCATTAACAGTTACAGAATAAAACAAACATTTGAGCAAGTTGAGGATGAGGTTTGGATGATGACCTTGGATGAAACCATTGCCGACATCAATCCTCTTGAAAATGATAAACAAAAAGGATTTTACGGACGAAAAACTACTTCTTATAAAAACTTTGTAATCAATAAACCGAGAGACGATGAATTTTACAATGGAACAGATATTTTGGTACTAGATTCTGTACAGAACAAGTCTTCGGAGTTTTGGGACGAGCAAAGACACATTAAATTGACTGAAAAGGAGAATAAAATTTACCACATGATTGATACGGTAAAAAATCTCCCCATTGTAAAAACCTATATTGATGTAATTCAAACTTTGGTTACCGGCTATAAAGTTCTTGGCCCTATAGAACTTGGACCCTATTCATCGATTTACAGTTACAACCCAATAGAAGGACATAGATTTTCTGCTGGTATTCAAACCAGCAATGATTTTAGCACACAAATCATGTTCAAAGGAAATGTAGCTTACGGATTAACGGATGAGAAATGGAAATACAATTTGGGAACAAAATTTTTTATTTCTAAATCGAAAAAACCTAGAAGACTGGTTGATATAAAATATGTGAATGATGTGACTCAATTCGACAGGCAATTATTCGAGCCATACAGTCAAAACATAATCTCATCCTTTTTGAGAAGAAACCCGTATAATAAACTTATAAATTTGGAAGGACTTCGAGTTCACTATTTTCACGAATGGTTCGAAGGATTTTCAAATTCTATTTCGGTAAGCAATTACAACATAAAAGCATTAGGCGATGTTTTAACATTTTCAAAAACACAAGGACCTGTAACTTCATCTGTAAATAGTTTATACAATTCTGAAATCACGCTGGGAATGAGATTTGCCAAGGATGAAAAATTCGTTTCAGGAGAATTCAATCGAATTAGTTTAGGTTCGGCAAAACCAATTTTTGAGCTTGATGCTTCGTTTGGAGTCAAAGGAGTGTTGAATAGTGGATACGATTATCAGAAAGTGAAGTTTGGAGTAAAAGACAGAGTTTTGTTAGGATATTGGGGGATATTCAGATATGACTTGGAAATAGGAAAACTTTGGGGAACTGTTCCGTTTCCATTTTTATTCATTCACAATGGAAATGAAACTTGGGGATATAACAACAACGATTTTAATGCAATGAATATTGGAGAGTTCATGAGCGATGAATACGTTTCTCTTTCTGTGGCTCATTATTTTGGAGGTGTGTTTTTGAACCGTATTCCTCTTTTAAGAAAATTAAAATGGAGAGAATTAATTACAGGTAAGATTGTGTATGGAAGATTGAATGATCGCCATGCCCAAGTCTTGGATTTGCCTTCTTTCTCTAGTTCATTGTCTGACAAACCTTATGCAGAGGTAAGTGCAGGAATAGAAAACATCTTTAAAGTAGTACGAGTTGACGCAATATGGCGATTGACCTACTTAGACAATAATGCCCAAGACATAAGCGTTCTTCGATTTGGAATTAGAGCCAAACTACAATTTGAATTTTAAGAAATAACTATGCAAATAATAGCCAACAACCTAAAGAAAATTTACAATGGAAAAGAAGTGGTAAAAGACATTTCATTGGAAGTAAATCAAGGAGAAATTGTAGGGTTATTAGGACCAAATGGTGCAGGAAAAACTACGAGTTTTTATATGATTGTAGGATTGGTAAGACCCAATTTTGGAGAAGTTTTATTTAATGGAAAAGACATTACGGCTTTCCCGATGTTTAAAAGAGCTCAAATGGGAATTGGTTATTTACCTCAAGAAGTTTCTGTATTCAGAAATTTATCTGTTGAAGATAACATCACTGCAATTTTAGAATTATTTATCAAAGATAAATCCAAAAGAAAAGAAAGATTAGAGGAATTGTTGGGAGAATTTGGGCTTACCGAACACAGAAAGACAATGGGGCAATCTCTTTCGGGAGGACAAAAAAGAAGAGTTGAAATAGCCAGAGCTTTGGCATCTGACCCAAAATTCATTTTGCTTGACGAACCTTTTGCGGGAGTCGATCCTGTAGCTGTTGAAGACATTCAGTCGATTGTATCCAAACTAAAACAAAAAAACATTGGAGTCTTAATCACAGACCACAACGTTCAAGAAACTTTGGCTATTACCGATAGAACTTACCTTATGTTTGAAGGAAACATTCTGAAAGCAGGGAAACCAAGAGAATTAGTAGAAGATGAAATGGTAAGAAAAGTGTACTTAGGTCAAAATTTCATCTTCAGAGAAAAAAACATTTAAAATTTTATTCTTCTTCCTTATCTTCTTTGGACAATACATTGTTAGCTGCTAACAAATTGTACCATTGAAATACTTTTTTGATGTCATGATCCTTCACTTCTTGATCATTATATTCTTCCCAAATAGTTTCAAAATAATCTCTCAATTCAGCAGGTTCAGTTTTATGAGATTTAGATTCTTTTCCTCCTTCTTTGTCGTAAATTTTTCCAAAAACTTCTCCCAACGACAAATCGTCAACATGACCAAAAATTGTAATATCTGCTAGTGAAATCACCTTGCTAGAAGCAAATGCAGGCTTTCTTCTTCCCGTTTCTACATCTTCTATGATAATTCTGTTTGCTCCCTGAGAAACTACTTTGAAAAGTCCTGGCTTTCCTGAAATTGAGATTATTCCATCTATATTCATAGTCTGTTTTTTATAATAAATGTTATTTTTTCACCTTTCCATTTGTAGTTTTTAAGAATTGAAGTATAATTATGGCCACAAACAAGGTCTGCAAATGAAAGAAATATTTATCAAAACACAAAAAACAGCTCGGGTTTTTAGTGAAAATAGCGAAAATAAGGAAGTTGAAGAAGTTGTAATTGCATTGCACGGCTACGCACAATTGGCTTCTTTTTTTATTAAAAATTTTAGTTTTTTAAAAGAAACGAACACGGCTGTGTATGCTCCAGAAGGTTTGAGTAAGTTCTATTGGCAGGGAATGGGCGGACGTGTCGTAGCTTCTTGGATGACCAAAGAAGACAGAGCAAATGAAATTATTGACCAACAATTCTATTTGAATTCAATACTTGATCAAATAATAATAGCTCACCCAAAAGCAAAAATAACTGTTCTTGGATTCTCGCAAGGAAGTGCAACTGCTTGTCGATGGATTTCTAAGATGAACCATAACATTCATCGATTAATAATTTGGGCTGGAGATATACCTGAAGATGCTCTAACTTCTAAACAATTATTATCCACACCAATCAAAATTGTATTGGGTGACAACGATGAGTTTATCTCTTCCGAAACGGCAGAAAAAAGAATGAGAACTTATATGAAATCTGGATTCGATATTCAGCGAATGAATTATGAGGGAGGGCACAAAATATATCCCGAGATTCTGGAAAAGCTATTTTAGCTGCGGAGAAGAGATTTGGCATTGTCCAATGCAGCATCGCTTATTACACTTCCGCTTAGCATTTTAGCTATTTCCACTACTCTACTTTCTTTATCCAAAACTTTCATTTTGGTGTAAGTAGCATATTCGTCAGTAGTTTTATAAACCTTAAAATGAGAATCTCCTTTGCTGGCTATTTGTGGCAAGTGAGTAATTGCAAGAACTTGAGAATTTGCACTTATCTTTCTCATCATTTCAGCCATTTTGGAGGCAATATCTCCAGAAACTCCTGTATCAATTTCATCAAAAATAAGAGATGGCAATTGCTTTTTCTGAGCCAGATTAGTTTTGATACAGAGCATCAATCTCGATAATTCTCCTCCCGAAGCCACTTTTGCAATTGGATTAAAACTTCCTCCTTTGTTAGCTTTGAACAAAAACTGAATAGAATCTATGCCATTCTGAGAATATTCGGTCTTGTTTTCAATTTTCAACTGAATTTGAGCATCTTTCATACCCAATCCTACTAACATTTCGTTAATTTCGGATTCTATTGATTTAAAAACAGCAGTTCGAGATTTAGTCAACTTCCCTCCCGTTTTTTCTACCAAAGTATAACTTTCGGTCACTTTTCCAGAGAGCTTTTCAATTTCTGAATCAAAATTGGAAGCTAACACAAGATTCTCTTCAATTCCATTTCTTACTTCTATCAATTCGGATACGGATTCTGTTCTGTGTTTTTGAAATGCAGTTTGAAGCAGATTCAGTTTTTCAGTCAAAACTTCTATTCTGTCGCTATCAAAAACAACATCTTCATTCGTTTCCTCAATCTCTGATTTCACATCTTCCAATTCGATGAGCGAAGATTGAATTCGCTCATAAATTTCTTTTGTTTTTTTACTAGAGTCAGAAACTGACGACAAAGAATGTGAAACATCTTGCAATTGACTTATTATTCCTAATTCGTTGTCTAACAATTCAAAAGCCTTATTAAAACTCGCTTTAATAAACTCTGCGTTGTTCAATAAATCCAATTCTTCTTGCATTTCTTCTTGATGAACCCCTTCTAGATTTAACGCATCTAACTCATCAAATTGAAACTGAAAGTAGTCTAAATCGGATTTTAGTTTAGCTTCTTTTTCTTTCAGGTTTTCAAGTTCAGATTTTAGTTTTTTGTACACCTCAAATTCCAACTTAAATTCCTTTTTGAGCTCATAGTTTTTGGCATTGGCGTCAACTATACTCAATTGATATTCGTTGGTATTCAGTAATAATGTTTGGTGCTGCGAATGAACATCAATTAATTTTTCACTCAATTGTTTCAATATGGCTAAAGAAACTGGCGTATCGTTTATAAAAGCTCGTGATTTACCCGAAGGTAAAATTTCTCTTCTCAAGATAGATTCAGACTCATAATCTAACTCATGCTCTACAAAAAATGACTGAAGATTCAATTCTTTGATTCCAAACCAAGTTTCTATCACACATTTTTCGCTTGCCTCGTTCAAAACTGCACCATCCACTCTCTCGCCCAATGTCAATCCGAGAGCTCCCAAAATGATAGACTTACCAGCTCCAGTTTCTCCTGTAATAGCAGAAAACCCCGAATTGAAGTCGATTTCGAGCTCATTGATAAGAGCGTAATTCTTTATTTTTATTTTTGATAGCACACACAAAAGTACGAAACAGAATGTGAACTTTTTCTATACTTTTCACTAAACTTTTATTTCACAATTATGGATTCTATTTTGGGTTTTTTGATAACTTTGTTACACTATGAATCACCTAGAAATAATAGCCGATTTAAAACAGAAGAAACTCCAGCCCATTTATTTTTTGGAAGGAGAAGAAACTTATTTCATTGATATGATTTCTGATTACATAGAAGATAACCTATTGCAAGAACACGAAAGAGATTTTAATCAGACTATTTTTTATGGAAAAGATGCTGATCCAAATCAAGTTATAGAAACCTGCAAAAGATTCCCGATGATGAGCGACAAGCAAGTCGTAATTATTAAGGAAGCCCAGCACTTGATAAAGGTTCTTGATAAATTTGAAAACTATTTCAAACAACCACAACCATCCACTATTCTAGTTTTTTGTTATAAATACAAAACCTTGGACAAGCGAAAAGCTATAACCAAGGTGATTTCAAAAAACTCATTATACTTTACTGCGGCAAAAATAAAAGATTACCAATTGCCTGCCTGGATAGAGAATCAGGCGAAAAGCCATAAGTTAAAAATTGACGGCAGAAACGCTTCTTTGTTGGCAGAATATTTAGGGAATGACCTTAGCAAAGTAGACAATGAACTCTCAAAATTGGCCATGATTTTGAAATCTGGCGGAGAAATAACATCTCAAGCTATAGAAGATCACATTGGGATAAGTAAAGATTACAACGTGTTTGAATTGCAAAACGCACTTTCTG
>Ga0209555_10000157_pt1 | contig 58750 bp, 67 predicted proteins | sample SaaInl85LU_5_DNA_FD_184643 | JGI IMG/M metagenome (GOLD analysis project Ga0209555, IMG submission 184643) | Marine microbial communities from expanding oxygen minimum zones in the Saanich Inlet - ESP_85LU_5_DNA (SPAdes) (version 2) | ecosystem: Environmental > Aquatic > Marine > Intertidal...
TTTTGATTCAACAGCTTCCACTGCGCGCGTAGGCAACTACACACAAATCGCCCGCCGCACAATGATCGTCGCTGACAACCTCGGCAGCCAAGATTTGGCCGGTCGCAACGATGAAATCAGCTACCAAATGGCAAAGCGCGGCTCTGAGCTGAAGCGCGACGTAGAGCTGGTCTTGACTTCAAACTCAGCCAAAAACGCGGGCAACTCTTCGACTGCTCGTGTGACTGGTGGCCTCGGCGCATGGATCGCAACCAACACCAGCAAAGCTGGCGACGGCACAGACCCAACTGCTGTAGACGGTTCCGACGCCCGTAACGACGGCACCCAGCGCGACTTGACCGAAGCAATGGTCAAAGACGTGATGCAAAAGGCGTTTACAGAAGGTGGTCAGCCATCTGTTCTGATGGTCGGCCCTTACAACAAAACTGTTGTATCTGGCTTCGCCGGTATCGCCGCACAGCGTTACCAAGCGCCATCCGACGGTCCAACCACAATCATCGGCGCCGCTGACGTTTATCTGTCAGACTTCGGCACCTTGTCTGTGGTTCCAAACCGCTTCCAGCGTGAGCGTGACGCCTTCTTGCTCGACCCAGAGTACGCATCTGTATGCTACCTGCGTCCGATCCAAGCAGTCGATCTTGCCAAGACCGGCGACGCCGAGAAAAAAATGCTCCTCTGCGAAATGGGCCTCAAGGTGTCCCAGCAAAAAGCTCACGGCGGCATTTTCGATCTCAACGTATCATAAAATGGTGGGGCGGCTTCGGTCGCCCCAACTACTCTGGAGTGGGTAATGAAAAGACTTTTTAGCGAAGACAAACTGACCGGGATCAAGAAGTTCTGGCATATCACCGACAAGGGTGAATATGTCGTCGAAACGGTTCAGCAGATGGACGCTATTCTGGACCAGAATAAGCGGGAATATAACAGCTCCGAGGAGCGGTGGGGTGAGAAGTTAAACAAGGTGGCAACTCTGCCGCTTTCAGTGTATTATCAATTGAAGCGCGAGGGTATCGCAGACGATCCCAAGCGACTGGCGAAATGGATGAACGACCCAGACAATCGGGCGTTCAGGACGAGAGGCGGTAGACTGTGAGCATTACAACTTATGCGGAGCTGAAATCGGCCATCGCTGACTTTCTCAATCGGGATGACCTTACTTCGACAATACCGACTTTTATATCTCTTGGGGAGGCGCAAATTGCGCGCGATGTTCGGCACTGGAAGCAGGAGAAGCGCGTCACCACGTCTGTAGACGAGCGATATGAAAACCTTCCTAATGACTGGATCGAGTTAAAACTTATAACTCTGTCCACTGGAGCTATGTTGGAGACTGTGGCGCCTTCGAATATGGCCGACATGAGGGCGAGAAGCGATACGCCGGGCGTCCCAAAATATGTCCGTATGACCGCGGACCAGTTAGAGTTTTATCCGACGCCAAGCGCGGCGACTGACATTTCGATGCTTTACTACGCACGCACTCCGGCGTTAAGTGACGCCTCGCCTACAAACTGGCTCCTATCTGACGCTCCTGACGTGCTTTTATACGCATCCTTAATTCACTCAGCCCCGTATCTTGCGGAAGACGCCAGGGTGCAGATCTGGGGCTCTCTGTACCAGTCAGGCGTTGAAAAGCTAAATATTGAAAACCAAAGAGGCAGGGTCACTGGCCCCATGAGAATGGGGATACCTAGATAATGGCTACGACTGCATGGACCCAAACTGCTGGCATGAGCAGCGACACGGAGGCTGACAATGTACAGGAGTTTGCGGAGCAGGCTGAGGCGTCTAAAGACGCCGCTGCGGCATCTGCTGCTGCTGCGGCCAGCAGTCAAACTTCTGCATCGGGCAGCGCAACAGGCGCAGCCAACTCAGCAGCTTCTGCTTCCTCAAGCGCAACAGCCGCCGCTGCCAGCGCAGCGTCTTCAGCGTCCTCGGCGGTCACTGCCAGCAGTGCGCAGACCGCGGCGGAAGCCGCAGAGTTAGACGCTCAAACCGCACAGGCCGCCGCTGAAGCCGCGCAGGCCGCCGCTGAGACTGCGCAGACCGCGGCTGAAACGGCCGAGACTAACGCCGAAACCGCAGAGACAAATGCTGAGACAGCGCAAGCTGCTGCTGAAGCGGCACAAGCCTCTGCCGAGGCAGCCAAGGACGCAATTGACGGTTTGTACTTAGGCGCGCAAGCATCTGACCCCACTGTTGACGGCTTAGGCGCTGCCCTTACGGCCGGAGACTGGTACTACAACACAACGTCCAATGTCGTCCGAATTTATGACGGCTCTATTTTTGTGAATGGCTCTGTGGACGGGTCGTTGTTTGCCACAGCGGCGCAAGGCACATTAGCGGATAGCGCAGTCCAACCCAATGACAGCCCGTCGTTTGGCTCTATTACTGTAAGCGGAACGGTGGATGGTCGTGATGTTGCAACTGACGGCACAAAGCTCGATGGGATTGAGGCTGGTGCTGACGTAACTGACGCAGATAACGTAACGGCTGCTGGCGCACTAATGGACAGCGAGGTCACGAACCTTGCTCAAGTCAAAGCATTTGATAGCTCAGACTATGCCACAGCTGCGCAGGGAGCATTAGCTGCATCAGCTACACAACCGGGTGACTTGGCCACTGTAGCCACTTCCGGCGCATACGGTGATCTGTCTGGAACGCCTACACTTGGCACTGCGGCGGCTACAGCATCAACTGACTATGCCACAGCAGCCCAAGGCGCAAACGCAGATACAGCATACGGCTGGGGTGATCATGCTGCCGCCGGATACACAACACCAGCCGCAGCCGAGAGCAATGCTTTGGCTCTTGCGATAGCATTAGGATAGATCATGGCTAATACCTTCAAGAATTACACAAGCGCCTCCGTAGGCACGTCCCCTGTCACAACTTACACAGTTCCCTCCGCAACAACGTCAGTTTTAATCGGCTGTACTGTAGCAAACACAACGGCAAGCTCCATCGTAGTCGATGTGCAAGCGGCTGGTGTTTACCTAATCAAGGATGCTCCCATCCCCTCTGGCTCTGCTTTGTCAGTCCTAGACGGTAAGGTGATCCTAGAGACCACAGACACGCTTGTTGTCACATCTGACACAGCATCTTCGGCTGACGTTATCGCAAGTGTACTGGAGCAAACATAATGGCGGGATATATTGGCTCTAAAACCTCTGTCACACAAGTAGACGGATACAATCGTACTGAAGCAGATGCTGAGTTTGTCAATGACCCCAACTCTGTCATTTCTGTCAGTGGCTCCAGCGTAGGCATTGGGACAGATTCGCCTAGTAGCCCACTAGAGATACAAACAACAGGCTCAACAACTGGGCTAAACATTACAAGCCCTGCTACCTCAATTCTTACCCTTACATCAGATGATGATGCAACCGCAGGTGGCCCATTTGTTGCCAATATAAAAGGTGCCTCTAATGGAGCCTTGCAGTTTGAAGTTGCCGGCTCAGAGCGTATGCGCGTCGATGCTGCTGGCCGTGTCACGATGCCGTATCAGCCAGCGTTTAGGGCGTCCCTCCTTGTAGGCACACCTACCGCTTACATAGCGGGAGCTAGAGCTCTTAATTTTACTGATGTAGTACATAATATTGGTGGGCATTATGACGGCACCAATAAATTTACTGCCCCTGTTGCTGGGCTTTACCGTTTTTCATGTGACAGGGCGTTAAACACCCAAGGTCAAGACCAAGTTATTCGCCACCCAGAGATGTCTTTTTTTGTAAACGGAGCAGTCGCCCACTCAGTTAACACTGCTGTGTCGGTTACTAACGCAGTTACAGCTTCGGGTTACACCCACTTCGTGGTGAATATGGGAACAGAACTGTATCTCAACGCCAATGATTATGTGCAGGTTCAGTTCAATTACGGTAACTCACCAAGCGTTTTATACGAATACGCAAGAAGTTACTTCAGCGGCTACCTTATCGGATAACAGGAGGCAACAATGCCAGATATTACAATCACACTGACTGAGACACAGTATAAGGGTCTTGAGTATGCCGCCCTGTCACCTGAAGAGTGGGCCATCAACGCAGTCACAGAACGCTGCCGCATTGCCAACGATGAGATCGTGCAGATAACCGTCCAGCACTGCTTGGACAACGGCATCCAAGTGCCTGCAACCCGCGAAGACATCGTGGCGTATGCGTTCGCTAACGACATCGTAGCAACAGCCGCAGAGCGTCAAGCAGAGGCAGAAGCAGCCGCACAGGAGGTTTAAGCTATGTCAGGCTACATAGGCACACAGCCAGTCCCACAGGCCACACAGACACGGGATAGCTTCACTTGTACAGCAGGTCAGACCTCGTTTGCCACATCGGGCTTCACCCCCAACTTCCTAGACGTCTACCTGAATGGCGTTAAGTTAGCAGCAACAGACTACACAGCAAGCAACGGCAGTGACGTTGTGCTGGCCTCTGGTGCAGCCGCAGGGGATGTCCTTGAGGTGGTGGCTTATACTGCTTTCGAAGCAGCTAACGTGACTGGTGCTACAGACTTCACGGTTACTGGCAGCTTCACCTCACAGGGCATTGATGATAACGCTACAAGCACGGCTATGACGCTGGATGGTAGTGGTAACGTGCTTGTGGGTAAGACTGCTGATAACTGGGGAACTACTGGCGTTCAAGTGCATGGCTATGGCGTGGTAGCTGCTTCACGCAATGGCTATGTTATTAATGCTAATCGTGAAAACACTGACGGCGACATTGCAGTGTTCCGCAAAGACGGCTCCTCTGTGGGGAGTATTGGGGCTTTTTCTTCAAGTAACTTTGGTATTACTGGTTCTGCGCCCAATAAAGGTGGGTTGGTTTTTGCTACAAGTGAAGTTCTTCCCGCTAAGAATGGGACTTACTCTAGCTCAACAGTTGATCTCGGTAATGCTGGAACACTTTTCAAAGACCTCTACCTCTCTGGCGGTGTCTACCTTGGCGGCACTGGGTCGGCTAATAAGCTGGATGACGTGGAGACTGGCACGTTTTCGCCTTCAATTCTTGCATACTATGGAAACAATCCAGTCATTAGTTACTTTAGACAACAAGGTAATTATACCAAAGTGGGTGACCTAGTACACGTTAATATAATGCTTGATATTGGATCGGCATCCAATCTAAGCGGCGATTTGATAATGGTTGGGCCTCTGCCGTTTGCTATAAGTCCCGGTGTAGAAGCCGAAGGCGTTTCAAATACGTCAGCTTGGACCCCACAACGAGGAAATAATATTAGTATTGGCTGCCACTCTATTACCCAGTCTTACATGGGCTTTTTAACGAGCAACCCCGGTTCTGGATGGGGGTGGGAACCAACCTCTATTATGCCAACGGGAGCTTCGGCATTGAGACTTTCAATGACTTATATAACCGCATAACCACCCCTGTTGGATCACAGGGTAGTCAGTCCAACCATCACAGGAGATAAACGATGGCACTAACAGAACGCACAGAACAGGATAAGATTGAGATCGTTTCGGCTCATAAATTTATCCAAGTACGCACAGCAACCGTGATTGAACGTGACGGTGTAGAGATCAGCCGATCCTTCAGCCGCCATGTCGTTGCACCAGATGCCGACATCACAGGCGAGAGTGCAGAGGTTCAAGCGATTGCTGCCGCAGTTCACACAGACGAGGTTAAGGCGGCTTATGCTGCACACCTAGCATCACAGCCCTAGAAGGATAAACACAAAAGCCTTGAAGACGCACCTGAAGAGGCTGCATAAACTACTTGCCTACTACCCTAACTAGGTGCTAAAGTGTTAGATAACTCCCGGGATAGACCGGTTGAGTTGATGCGCCAACCTCAGGCTCAACATTGCACTCAAATCTTCTAACACCGAAGCAGGTACTAAAACTGTGGCCTATTATTGAGCCTAAAGTTGAAGCTGCCATGCGCCTGTCTATAGGCGAGTACGACCCTTTCTCAGTATGCCTCATGGCCCTGTCTGAACAGGCGCACATCTGGCTCACCAGAGACGAAGACGGTCAAGTGATAACCGTAATAGTCACTAGGTTCACCTCCAGCGCAAACAGCAAGTCTCTGCTTATTATGACCTGCGCTGGTAAAGTCCCTGACTGGGACACTTGGACCGCTCATCACAAAACACTCGAAAAATTCGCAAAGAAGAACGGGTGTCAATCAATGCAAGTGTGGGGTCGTCGAGGCTGGGAACGCAGACTTCGTCATCTAGAGAGCAACAAAGGTAAGCCCTACCAGCTTCTCTACCACGTCTACAATATGGAGATCTAAAATGGGAAATTCCTTCCTTACAATGTTCGGCCCCGGGCGGTATCTTAACCCTCGTGCCTCTGGGATGATAGTATTCGGCGGCGGCGATAGCGGCCCGTCTTTGGCTGAAATTAAGGCAGCAGTCAAAGAGTATGCCGACCCTGAGTTCAAAGATGTGTTCAATAACCAAGACGACATCAGCGGTGACATTACTGATCTGAACTACGATATGGACAAAGGCATCACCGGACTCGATAACGCTATCGACGACGTATATTCCGGCATGACCTCCGGGTTTAGCGATGCCGAAAGTTCCTTTGGTGATCTGGAAGATGGTCAGGACGCCATTAAATCCAGCGTTACTTCCGGTTTCCGGGACCAGCAAGACTACTTTGATGATGGCATGGATGACCAACAGGACTTTATCAAAGGCGAGTTTGGCGACCAGAAAGATTACATCGGCGGTCAGTTTGACCAAAACGCCGAGGACATGACGGAAGGCTTTGAGGATACACAAGAAGACATCGCAGGATCTCGTCAAGACATCCTTGACCAACTAGGCCTGAACAAGTCTGATCTTGAAGGCTTCTTGTCTGATCGCTTCGGCAGCATCTCTGACATGACTGGTGGTCGCTTCGACAGCGTAGACACTATGCTGGACAACCTCCAGAGCAACCAGACCTCAGGGTTCGGTGATCTTACCCGTGACATGACGGCAGGCCAGTCAGGCATCCAGTCGGCTGTAGACGGCATGAGCGGAAACCTCGACACCTACTACGGCGACTTGTCTGAGGGTCAGTCTAATATCAGCGGCACACTAGATGGCCTCAACTCAGACTTCGGAGACTTTACGCAGCAGTACGACACAAACACCACTTTGGCAAACCGTGCCCGTAATGACATTCAGAGTGGCCTAGAGAATGCGGTATCCGGTATTAACTCTTCTATCGCAGACAGCACCGCCGCTACTGCAACTCAAGTTAATGAGAACCGGCGTGAGATCGAGGACGCCGCCCGAAGTGCAGAAACAAACTTCGCTGAAGTAGCACGTTCACTTACGATGGGTGTAGAGGCGACAACAGACGAAAGCCGACGCCAGCAGTCTGAGTATTTGGCAAAGCTGTCTGATGTGCGTAATCTTGTTACGGCGCAGGGTGACCAGCTAGAGGGCGAAGTAAAAGACAACTATACAGCCCTAGCGGATGCCTTCGATACGCAAGGTCGCCTGATCGCTAACAGCGTGGATGCACAGGGACAACAAACAAAACGGGCTATTGACAGTAACGGCAACCTGATGGTCTCTCAATTTGACCAGCAAGGTAACCGTATCAGCCAGTTCGGCTATGACATTGACCAGATGTTTAACGCTCTGGATAGCATCAAGGACAGCACGATCACTCGTACTGGCATGATGTCACCGGCCACTCGATCGCCGTATGCTTCTACCTCAGGATAAGATATGATCCCCGATACAGTCAGCGAGGCGGGTATTCGCCTCGTAAAGAAATTTGAAGGCCTACACAAAGTAGGCAATGACGGCCTAGTACATAGCTACCGTTGCCCCGCCGGTAAGTGGACCATTGGATACGGTGCCACCCGGGGGGTTCGCAGCGGAATGCGTATTACTACTGAAGAAGCCGAGCAGCGCCTACTGGATGACATGAACGAACACGCCGGTCCTATCCACCGGTATGTAGAAGTCCCTCTCAGCCAGAACCAGTTCGATGCCTTGGTATCTTTCGTGTTCAATGTGGGCGGTGCTAACTTCAAGTCTAGTACGCTTCTCAAGAAGCTAAACCGAGGCCTCTACCACGAAGTACCAGAGCAGCTTATGCGATGGAACAAGGCTCGTGTAGAAGGTAATCTAACGCCTCTTCGTGGCCTCACACGACGCCGCTCTGCCGAAGCCGCTCTGTTCTCTATGGACGCAAAGCTGGCGGACGATGGCGGAGATAAGATGCCTCAGAAGATCGAGGAGTCTAAGCCTAAGGCGCTGCGCAAGTCTAAGACAATGGCTGGTGCTGGTGTAGCTGGTGCGGCCACTGCCTTGAGTGAGATCACCCCACAGATTGAGGCTCTAGTACCTTACAGCGAAAGCATGAAAACTCTCTTCTTGCTGTGCGCCATCGGCGGTATCGCCCTAGTCGCATACTCTCGCTGGAAAGACAGCAAAGAAGGTGTCCGGTAGTGTTTGGATTTATCACAGGCAAAATCAAGACAGCAGTCATTGTGGCCGCCTCCTTGGCTATGCCTGTGGTCTACCTCCTAGGACATCTCGGTGGGGGTCGGAGAGTAAAAGAAGCCGTCCTCCGTGATGAACTAAAGGCCGCTAAAAACCGGTCTGCTTTTAATGGGGCAATGCGTGAGCATGAGCAAACTATCCAAGACAATGCTCCTCGTAGTATTGGGGATCTCGTTGAGCGGGTGCGCAAGACCGGTCTTTAGAACTCAGCTAGAGATCTACTGCCCGTCGCTTAACACCTACTCCGATCAGTTCAACCAACAACTAGCCGACGAATTAGAGCGGCTGCCCGAAGATAATTGGGCAATCCCAGAGGCGATGTTTGGTTACGTCAAGCTACGGGATCGTGTGAAATCCTGTGAAGAGGAAAAGAAAAAATATGGCTGATGTACTTTCAACACAGGGTCTAATCGGCGACCCTAGCGCCCTGCCCAGTAGCGTTAATAGAGTTGGTAACACAGACGTTACTAACGTGTCCGAGGACATTATTGGAGACCCGGGCGCATACCTAGATCGCAACGACATGACCTTGTCTGATAAGGTTCCTATGTTAGATGCAGACACTAAAGGTACGAATGTAGACGCTACCGATCCCCGTTTTTCTGTGGACACTAACGCACTGTCTAAGGATGCTGATACTGTAGGCAACACGTCTACTGCTATCAATCAGGTGAAGAAGGGTGCAGAGACCTTTGAGGCTGAGACTACGTTCGACCGGGTTACCCGAGAAGAGAACGACGTAGACGCTGTCACGGGAGAGGTACGAGACGAGGCTATCATCGATGCCGAAAGCATGACCGTCGATATGACGGGTGCGGGTACTGGCGTAAATGAAGACGGAACAACAAACCAGCTAGGTACATCCCTTAACAAATTTGCCTCACAGAATATTTCAAACGTAATTGATACGTCTACTGTGTCCGGTAAGATCCTTGCTCAGACACTAGGCGAAGGTAACTACACCGACGCAAAGCAGACAGTCCAAGGCCAGCTTAAAATCCTGACTGAGCAGTTCACCGGCCCAGACGGGCAGCCTAAAATCCCTACATGGGCTGCGGGTATTGCTCGGAACGTCAATCGTACCTTTGCTTTCACCAACGCCGGTTCAGCCGGACAGGCCGCCATAGCCCAAGCTATGATCGAGGCCACGCTCCCTATTGCTCAACAGGACGCTCAGATCTTTAGCAGCATTGCTATGAAGAACTTGGACAACAAGCAGCAAGCCACAATCAATAAGGCGATGATCCTATCCAAGCTAGAGTTAGCCAACCTAGATGCCCGTATGAATGCGGCTCTGAACAACTCTAAGAACTTCATGCAGATGGATCTGGCTAATATGTCCAACATCCAGCAAGCTCGAATAATCAACAGTCAGTCCCGGGTACAGTCTCTATTAGAAGACGCTAAGATGACTAACGCCGCTCGTATGTTCTCAGCGGAACAGACCAACGACATGAATAAGTTCTACGATCAGCTTGATACGAACATCAGCATTTTTAATGCCGAGCAACTAAACGGGATGAAGAAGTTTAATACCGGAGAGGTGAATGACCGATCTGAGTTTAACTCCTCGCTCGAGAACGCCCGTGAACAGTTCTACCAGAACATGCAGTACAACATCGACATGTCCAACGCTAAATGGCGTCAGTCTGTAACTCTACAAAATAACCAGAATGTGTTCGATGCAGCGGCTACTGATGTGAAGAACATGGTAGGGCTTACCTCTGAGCAGCTTAACCAGATGTGGGATCGTTCAGACGCACAGCTAGACTGGACGTGGAAGTCTTCTGAGAACCAAGCAGACCGAGATCTGAAGGTGTTCCAGATGAAGATGGAAATGCAGATGGCTGCTATGAAGGCTAAGGCGGATAAAAAGAAGGGTCTATTTGGTGCTATTGGATCTGTAATGGGTTCGGTCGCAGGCAATATGTTTGGGGCCGGTGGTGTTATGGCATCGGGCGGGGCTGGTTGGGGTGCCTTGGCAACCGCAGGTAAGTCTATATTAAGTTTCCTTCCCTTTCTATCCGACGAACACCTCAAAGAGAACATCACCCGCATCGGAACACACAAGTCTGGCCTCCCTCTCTATAAGTGGGATTGGTCCGATACTGCTAAATCTATCGGTGCTGAGAAGTTCCATAACGTAGGCGTTCTGGCTCAAGAAGCTATGAAGACGCATCCACACGCCGTGTCACGCCACCCAATACACGGATACCTTACAGTTAAGTATGAGAGGCTCCAATGAGATTTGAAGAAGCCGTAATGCGGTCCATTCGGGCCTACTACAGCGGAGAGATTGCTGAAGAGACCTTCAAGCAGTTTCCTGACATGAAATACACCCCACAGTATTTTGCAGAGTTCGAGGAAGAGCTTCTGGGAGATACTGGAGACGAGGCGGGTAAGCGTCTGGATGACGAAGAGGAGACCGTAGAAGATGAGGACTGAACCTGAGTTCGACGGCCCTATTCCCGGCGAGAATTTCACTTCCAATACTAAGAACTATCCTTGGCATCGGCCCCCTGAGATTACAGACTACGACGAGGCTCTGGAGTTTGCGGCCAAGGAGTTTAAGAAGCCTAACGCTATGATTGGCCTTGAGACTATGCTGGCCAACGGCGTGACCGTTACCACAGTGACTGACTTCTTCCTGACCCGAAACATTGGGCTAGGTAAGTGGGGCATCGACTTTGCTCTCGTTATTGCTGGCCCAGTAGCCAAGACCATTGAACTGATCGCCGTACAGGCAGGCTATGACTATGAGATGGGCTTCGAGGAAGCCATTACCGTACCTACCAAAGAGATGGTCGCTGACTTTGTTGAACTTGTAGGCGAAGACACGGAAGAGGGCGAAGAGCAACCCAATGAGGGTGCAATGCCCGAAGGGCAACCTAATATGGATGATCTGCCCGGAGACGACACGGGCGGAGGCATCATGTCTGCGATGTCCGGTGTAGAAGGCGATGTGGCCGACAAAGATACCCAAGACGAGATGCTTGGATACTCCGAAGAAGAGGAGCCAGAAGTAGTATGAGTTATGGTGAATATAAATTCGGAGACTTTGCAAAGCATTATAACGTAGGTGGACCAAGCGACGGACTTGTCGGCTTTGCAGAAGGTTTCGCTAAAGGCTTTGTCCCCACATATATGGCAGCAAATAAGGCGGCGAGAGATAAAGATCTGGCTCTGGCCAAATTAGACAGGCAGGCTGAAAACGACGCTGCAAACGCCAAGATAACCGCAAATAAAAAGTACAAAGAAAACAGGGAAAGTGCGCAGGCTCTGGTGAATGGTGTGGCGATACCTGAAGGGATTTCCGAAGCAGACCTGATTATATGGACCGCTGGCCAGCTTGATGCAGGCAGGACACCAACTTCCGTGGCTAAAGATCTGAGAGATGGCGTATCAGGTGGCCTTTTTGAATATGAAGGCGGCGGCACACCAGACACTACCCCTTCGGCTACACCCGAAGCTGCGCCTGCTCCTGTGGATACAGGCCCAACGACACCGCTGGATCGCCAGATGAACGAGGCTCTAGGAGAACAGACCTCCTCTGACACAACCTCAGAAGAACCGGAAAGCGCCCTTCAGCCGCTTCTATCTAGCGTAGATGCCGAAGCCGACGACGGCAGCTATCAAGAGGCCTCTCTCGGTAACGACTGGGAGGATCGTTTCCGTGAGCGTACACAGAAGAGGAATGCGGATAATGCTGGAACTCTTGTAGCCTCTCTAGACACTCAGACGGACGTTACTAACCCCGCCGGTTTGGGTGGGGGCGACGAGCCTACATCTCAAATCGTATTAAAAGGTGGTGAAGGCACTCCTTCAGATCGTCTTGCGGCCACTACGGGCGCACTTCGCCTACGCCCGGCGGCTAAGGCAGCCACAGCAGAAGAGTTAGACGTATCTAAGGTTGATGACTACGACAAAGCATTAGCTGCACAGGTGGCCCTAACCGGCGTAGATGGGCAGGAAGAAAAGAAGGCCCAAGTAAACTTCCTATTGGACCAGTTTACCAAGATGCCTAAGCTAGGCGACATGAACTCCCAGCAACTACAAGAGTTCATCGCTAGTGCAGAGACAGACCCCCAGTACGCTAACATAGATTCACAAGTCCTGTCTGGCACCATCTCCCGGGCGGAGGGGTATCTAGAAGACTTAAATAAGAACGAACTACCATCACTGACAGAAACAGATCTGACGAAGCTACAAGGTGTTCAGGCAGACATTGCTTCAGGACGCTACTCGTTTGATATCTCGCAAGAGTATACCAACCAGTTGGCTGGCCGGGTCTCTGCTCTCGAGGCTAAAGCAGAAGCAGAGCGTATTGCCGGCATCACCTTCAATGAAGCCTACGTCGAGAAATTGGCCCTGCTTAAATACGAAGAAATTCAGTCCAACCCTGACCTGAATGCAGGTCAAAAGATTGCAGCCATGCAACAGTGGATGGACAACGAAGGTAAGCAACTACAGCAACTTCTCCGCTTTGGTGACAAGCCAGAGAAGCCTCGGGAAATAAATAGCATCGATGAACTGGGTGTAACTAACCTGATGGCCAGCGATGCTTGGAAAAATGCTGATAATCCAACCCGTGAGACGATGATTGCAGACCTGAAGGCACAGCTTTCCGGTAGTAAAAAGGACACCTTAACCTCAGGCCAATTGGCACAAAATCTGGCGCAGGCCCGACTTAACCTTACTTCATCTGACCCTAAAGTCGTGGCGGATGCACAGCTATATATTGAGGCAGTCTACCCAACTCAGAGACAAGCACTAGCGGACGTAAGCTCTATTGGGAAAACGCCTAATAGAGACACTGTCGCCGTCTTAACAGATGGCAGACGTGTTGCGGTAATGTCAGACGGAAATAATGGGTATACTGATCTTCAAGGGAACGCCGTAACAGACATCGACTATATTACTACAGAGAAAATGTCTGATAACACTAGGGCCGCTGTGACGGCCATTAGTGGTCCTCTAGACGAACAAGCCGCTAAGATGGCTGCGGCAGTTAACGTCGCTACCCTTGGATATGAACTCGAGAAGATGGCTACCAAGTATGAGGCTGTTCTAACCCGAGCAGGTGGGGCACAGGCCTTCCTATCAAGCGTAAGGACTGAGATAGGGGCTGCTTTGAGTATCATTGGTGAAGCCAGCGATAATCAAGATCTAAACCAAGAAACTATCCTACAGAAAGTTAATGAGCATCTATCCAACAGCGCACTGAGCGAAGAAGAAGCCGCAACGGTTAAAGAATTCATGGCTGCGTCTACTCGTTACATCTTTGCAGCGGGTAAGGCTCTCGGCCAAGAAGGTAATGGCTTCTCTAACCAAGACTATAACAATATCAGGTCCGCCCTACTCAACAGCAATAACCTGAAGAGCTTTGGTGGAAACATGCGTACCTTTGCTCGTGAGAGACTTACGGATGCCACGAGGACTGCTAGACAACTAGCTGGTCGTACTGGAGTTCGTCAGGCACAGGACTACGGTGGTACTATTGGTAACGAAATATTTACTGCGGACCAATACTTCACAATGTTGGGAGAAGGCGTACCAGATGCCGTAGATTACATGGCTTGGGCCTATAAAGGGGCACCTATTGATGTTCCCCGTGTTGGCGGAGGGAGTACTTCCCAAGACACCCCTAAGACTGGCAGATTAGTGGAGGGCGAAGACGGGATCTATCGCCTAGCCCCCGCAGGAGATGACGACTAATGGAAGAAAAAGTCATAACAATCGAACTGCCGGATGGATCTACTAAGCAAGTTGCTATCGCCGGTACTGAACCTACTGCCGAAGAGTTGCAAGCAATTCAGGAGCAGTTCTATCCTAGCACAGCTACGGACGACACCTCTGCCGATCCTGTTCCAGAAGCCAACGCCCCGTTCACTTCAGCCGATTACTACCAAGGTGGACGGGATGTGTATGGAGTAGGCCGAAACACAGTGGGTCAATTCTTTCCTGCCATAGTCGGGGCAGGGGCCAACGCTGTATTTGGAATAGGCGAATTCTCAGAAAGAGACAAACTTAGCCCCATTTACTTGCAGTTAGAGTCGGAGGCCCCCGGCTGGGATGATATGTCTCTTCGGCAGAAGCGTAACCTGTTCGATAATGCTACCCTAGAGGCTAACCGTGCCATCTTTAATGATACGGGAGAAGAGAACAGCCTCGGGCTTCGTGTGCAACGCAACACAGATGAAGATGGGGAACCTGTAACCTACCTAGTACCTCCGGCTGAAACCGCTTCTGATTCATCTTTTCGGCGTACCCTAGGAGGCGTAGGATTTGAGACAGGTAAGTCAATCGCCCGTCTAGGGGAAGGTATTACCGACGCCATTGGTGCTGGTGCAGATGCTATAGGTCTTAACGACGCCATAGAAGGTACAGGTATTCGTGTGGGTACCGATCCAGAGACAGATTTTGTTAAAGAGAACTTCCCCACAATCCCCCCAGAGAACGCCATAGAGGGCGCAGCCACTGAAGTAGTATCTATCCTAGTAGGTGCCACAAGCGGCGCTGGGCTGGCTACTAAACTAGAGAAAGCCTATGGCCTCTCCTCTAAGGCTGCTCAGGCTGCCGCAAAGCAGTGGGGTAAGATCAAAGACAAGAAGCCAGAAGATCTGCAAGCAGCGGCACAAGCCTTTGCCAGCGCATTTATTGCAGGCACCGGCGCTAACATTGGCGCTACAGCTACTACCCCACAGCAGTCTGATCCTCTGTTTGGGGATGAGGTAGTGGAGTTCTTGGGGATTGACCCAGAGGACAATCGTAACCTCACAAACTTTGCAGACAACGTAGCCTTCTCTACCGGCCTAGTGGGTCTTGGTATAGCTTATCGAGGATTAAAATCATTAGCGGGTAAGGCTCTTCCTACCCGAATGACCCGCAAAAAGAACCGTGACATCGACCAAGGTGCTATTCTGTTCAAGATGCTGGACCCTAACCTCGAGGAAGCAGTACCGGCTAGTGTGTTCGCAGAACGGGCGAGAATACTGGGAGAGGTATTAAATAAGAACAGTTCGTTTAAGTCGTCGTTGCTCGAGAATGGAGAGATCACGACCGACACCACTACTGCTCTCTTCATGGGTGCAAAGGAATACTTTGAACGGGCCTATGGCTGGCAGCGCAGCTTCATGAGTGCGGACGAATTTACTAAGTTCGTAGACGATAGTGCCAATGTTATGGCAGGTCGTATGGCGTCTATTCGCCGTGCCAAAGAAACCTCTGAAGCAGTTCAAGGCGCTCAAGGCAATATGGACGCCTCTATGCAGGCCGCCCTAACTGACACTGCCACTAAAATCGGCGGTGTAGGTGCGACAGAGGGCGCTGCCGCTGAGATAGCTACGCCATTGGTAGGAGACCTTGTCTCTGCCTCTACAGTAGCCAGAAATGCCGCCGAGACACGCCAGATGGCTGAAGCTGGCCTGCAAAGTACGCAGACTAAGAACTACGTCACTGATCTTCTCAAAGACAGCCTACGCAATAATCCTCTAGGGTCTAATGTATCAGCTCGTGATACCTTGGACCGGCTGACGGGGGACCAGTTGTATGCAAACTGGAGTGCGTCGTTCGGCGGCTATAATGAGGCCTTTAGGAACCTACCTGACTTGCCTCTGCCAGTAGACGACTTTGTACGTCTGATCGAAGAGACGTACCCTGACCCCAAGAAGTGGCCAGATATCATCGAGTCTGTAACTATCACAGATACGGTGTCTGATCCTTTCCCTAAACTCCTGAGCCTAGTTACTCCTAAGTCTTCTGTATCGCCTTCAGGGGACGTAGTTACTGAAACATATGAAGAGATGGTAGAGCGTCTGTCGGCACGAAGCCCGTCCTTCAAGGATGTATTCACTCAGCTTCGCCCACAGATTGAGGACCGCATTAAGGCCCTTCAAGCACGGGGTCTAACGCAACAAGCGCAACAGCTAATTGGCTTGAAGCGTGGTATCGATACGATGGCCGAAGGTATAGGCGACCCGGCATTTATCCAAGCTAAGGATATGTATGCACAACACGCCGATACTTGGCTTAACTCTGAGCCTCTGCGCCAGTTCGAGACCGCTGCTAAAAATGTTAACCCTAACCTTACCGGGGCGTCCGGTGTACCTAAGGGTGCGCCAGACATGCAGAGAGCCGGTGCTAACGCCCGAGCCGAAGCCTTAGAGAGCGGGTTCCTACCATACCAAAAGCAGTTTGCAGATGCTCTGGCTAAAACACCAGATAACGTATCTCCAGACTTGGCTTCGGCCTACATTGCTGAAGCCATCAACGACATCGGCAGGGGTTTAGCCGCAGGTCAAACGCCCGGGTCTTCTGAGATTATCTCCGGTATTCAGCAATACCTACCTGTACTGGAGCGAGTGGCACCGGATCAGGTTGCTCGGTTCCGAATGGTGGTAGAAGATCTGAAGATGGCTGAAGCCGGTCTTATGTCTGCAACCGAGGTCGCTGCACAAGCAGACGAAACCTATGCTGCTATGATCAAGACAGCCAAGGAAAGTGAGGCAAGCCGGTTTATTGGTAATCTCACAAACAACCCTGAGGTAAAAACAAACGCACCGGCGGTGTTTAATGAGATCTTCTCTTCTAACGACGCACCTGACATTCTAAACCGCCTGATGCAAGAAGCTGGTAACTCCAACAACCCGCTTATACTTGAGGGCGTCCAATCACAGTATCTCACATGGTTAAGCCAGAAGCTGAATACGAACCGTCGTACTGGAATGACAGACGGCGCACAGGCTGCGGTATTAGGATACAGTCCTGCACAGCTAAATAGTGTGCTTAGAGATCCGGCTAACCCAATCCTAAAGTCTCTGACAATCGTATTTAAGGATAACCCACAACGGGCGGCTGAAGTAGTACGCCTGATGGAAATTCAGGATCTGATTGTTAATGGTCGTGCGCTGCGAGGGGATACCTTCGGTTCTACCACGTCCTACGACAAAGACGTGAAGAAGCTAATGGACCGGGTGGTTACCTTGAGTGTGGGTGTCCTTAACCCTACAGCTACAGTGGCTCGTAACTTGGGTGAGGCCTTTACCAAAGGATACCGTGAGGAACTACAGAGAGCAGCGCAGGAGACGATGGAATTGATGATCGCCAACCCTGCAAAGTTTGATGAGATCATGCAGGCTCTGGCTAAAGACAATGAGCCGGGTGCGGTTGATGCGCTGACTAAGTTCCTTGGTCGTGGTGTATACGGCACAGCCGTGGATGAACAGACACGGGAAGCCCTCCCTCAGGAATAGAAAAACCCCCCAAAGCGTGAGCCATGAGGGGTTTAACTAACTTGAAGAGCGACCAAACTCTTCAAAGACAATGTATCAATTAAAAGCCTCGGGGTCAATCGGCCTCGGGGTTTTTTTGTGCCTCATTGTCGTCTTTTGGTGCGTTTTTCTCGAACAGAGAGACCTCGAAAAGTGACCGGTTAATCAGCCAGTGCATGTAAGGCAGGCTATTTACAGAACTGTTGATGTAAATCTGGCCATTCTCGGTAAATCCACAGACTAGAGCCGACTGTAGGCCCTGTTCTTTTGCCTCTTTGAGCGTTTTTTCTACTTCTTCCATGATATCTCCTACAGGTTGCTGCCGAGGGTGTAGAATGTGACCTGCTCGGCTGGAATGTTGTAAAACCGCTCACCAAAGGGCGATTTATAGTTGGGAACTTCGACGCAAGGCGCTGATGAGACTACTTTGCGGCTGACCCGGGCCACTGCATGCAGCCCGGCGTTGAAAACAAGGAATTGTGTTGGCTTAGACAGAAACTTGGCCTTGCGGACAGGGATGTGCAGCGTGTCATAGGTAAACTGGACACCATGCCAGCTTTTCTTAACCTCACACTCGCAGAAGAAGGTTTTACCCTTCCCCCGGACCACAAGATCTACGCCGTATTCGTCCTCGTGGTCGTAGCAGGAATATCCTGCGTGTCCCCAGAACTGTTTAGCCCTTTCCCGGGCAGGCTTGTCGTACAGGTTGAACTCATGCGGCTCGAACTCTTTGTACATCTGATGGGCCTCCGTCTAAGTTGGAAAGATAGGCAAAGTCGAAACCTCGCTGCCATTCTTTGTGGTTGAGTGATCCGCTGGAAAACGGAGAGTTAAATACTCCTCGCTGGAATGCTTCGACCCCTTTGCGAAAAGCACGTTCAAGTGTTTGGTTGCTCATAACCTACCTCTTTTGGTTGAAAGCCCCTGTTCCCTCTGTCTAACTCTTTGGCTCAAGTAGTTCCTTGAGTTCAGTATATCCCCCGATATGCTTACCTGCGTCGTCGAAGATCTGGGGGACAGTCTTTAGGTCAGCTTTGACCATTAGGTTGGCCACCCAGCGACTGCTGGATGACTGCACGTTGTATTCTGAATAAGAGATGCCGCAGCCCTTCAAGAGGGCCTTGGCGCTGTCACAGAAGTTACACTGATCTCTAGAGATGACGACGTACATTACGCTGTCAGGTCCACAATTTCACAGCTATCGCCTGAGCATGCCAGCGTTTGGCTACCCGCAGTGTTATCCTCTGCCTCGTAATCCGCCAGCTTAGTCCAATCGATGGCTGTAGGCATGATAGACAGAATCTGTTCGTAGTCTGACTTACCACAGTCCTGATAAGGCGCTTGGGGGTATCTGTGGTCGCTGAATGGCAGGAACGATACACCCGACATTTCGTCGAAATGCTCGTACACGAATGCTCCTACTTGGAACCACTCCTCTGCCTTCACATTAACCGTTACAGACGGCTTATGCTCACACCAGTGGCGCTGGTACATCAGCCACATGTTCAACTGATCGATAGCTGACATATCGGCAGTTACTACTGCGCCTTCTGGTGCCTTCATAGGGAAGCTGAACACGGTGGTCTGATCAGGCTTAAAGGCCTCTGGCTCATTAGGGACGCCTTGGTCCTTCATGAACTGGGTCAGAGGGTCTTTATTGTCACCACGAACTGTGCGGATGTAGTAGGGGCTGTGACGTGCATGAATCCCGCTGGCGCTGTCTGTAAGCTGTGAGACTGTGCCTGATGGCTTAACGCAAGTGATAGCAGCCGACACTTCAATGCCGAGTCTGTCCGCCCACTCTTTGTTGGTATCCACAGCAACCTGCTTCAAGTCTTCTAGCAGAACAGATAGGTCACCTTCTTTGCCGTTGGTGAGGGTGCTGTCCATGATTCCGGTCAGAGACACTCCGAGCAGCCGCTCTTCGGCTGTGTTGCGCTCCCACACTTTGCGCAGGTAGGGGAACTTCGTGTAGGTTGACTGGATTGTCCCCAAAATGGTTGCCAGACGGACCTTTCGTTTAAGAGATGCCACAGTGTCAGTAGCACGAACAACGACCTCCGAAAGGTTACAGAATTGGCCGCCAGTTCCTGCAATAGGATTGCCATTCTTATCGCTCTTTGGGCCACGCAAAATGATCTCGCTGCAAGGGTTAGTTCCCCACTGGAAGTTAGGGTCACGACGACCATTCTTTGCCGCCTGCTTAACTGCGGCCTCACGGTTAAAGATGCCCCGCTCTCCTGACTTGGATTCTACCAACGCTGTCCACTCACGCAAGAATGAAACGCTGTCGGGCTTTTCAGTGTATGCCACAGAGTTATTAGCCAGCCCCATGTGAGGGGTATTCGTGAACCATTCACCCGACTTCGCATGACGCATACGATCATCTGACAGGTTGGATAGGCTGATCATTGCAGAGCGACGTACCCCGCCCACCACAACTATTTCACCGATTTTGCACATCAGGCTGTGGCAGTCGTAGCTGGATAGTCTCTTACCTGCGTTCTTCTTGAATGTGTCTATGGTGAAGGTAAATAGTTCTACTAGAGGCGCTGGGCCGGATGCACGACCACCAAATGTTTTAAGACGGGCACCGGCAGGACGTACCTTGCTCACATCCCACTTAGGTACTTCACCTGCGTAGAGCATACTGATCAACAGACGGTAGGCTTTAGCCCAACCCTCTTTGCTGTCCTTGACCACAATGGTAGTATCGCTATCGAATAGCGTCTCGGGGACTTCTGGTAGGTTCTTGATGTACTGCCGCTCACAGGAGAACCCGACACCCGTACCACATAGCAGGATGAACATTGCTTCATCAAAGGCCTTGGGATCGTCGATGGCCAAGTACGAACAGTTGTACATACAAGTGTTGTCACGGTTGGCTGCGGTGCCTGCGGTCATCATAGAACGCATCGATGGCATTACTTCTAGTCCTGTGATGGCCTCTGCAATCTCGCTCTGTACCTTTTCATCAGGAACTACCGTAGCAACGATATTGTCCACATAGCGGCCTACGGTCTCGCCCCATGTTTCACGGCGTCCCTCATCTTCAAGCCAACGTGCGTAGCGGCTGGTGTGGATAAATGCTTGGTAGTCAGTTGGTAGATAGTTATTCATTCTGCTCTCCTGCTATCGATTGTCGCCGGAGCCGCCGAGAACGCCCCGAGCCATTCGACTGTTCAACTTGTCTAGGTTTTGTTGGGCGACTGTTTCCATCCCGATACCTAAGTCGGTGCAAAGGGATGCAATGTACCAAAGAGTGTCGCCGACCTCCTTGGCTATTTCTACTCGGTCATCCGGGCTGAAATAGCCGTTCTTATCCCGCAGTACCTTCTTGATCTTACCGGCCACTTCGCCACTCTCGCTGAGTAGGCCTAAGGCTGGGTAGATGATTACATCTGCATCAGGGTAGATGGCTGTCTTAGATGCCTGTGTTTGGTAGTCCTCAAAATTCATCTTCTTCTTTCCTGCTATAGAAGGTGGCCTCGGCTCGGCACTCTTCGTTGTTACAAGTAAAACTGGTCTCGAAGCTGAAGGGGCTGTCGTCCTCAATGTCGTGGTCGCCACCCCAAATCATTTCGCCTGTCCGGCAGTACCAGCAGTTCATTATTCCAGTACTTCTAGGATTTGGCGGATGTACCAACGGGCCTTCTTGAGATCCTCGACCGGTGCGCCTTTGTACTGATAACGCCACAGATATTTCATGGCGTTACCTTGGCAGTAGGACATGTAGCCGTCCTCGCCCAAGGCGTGGTAGATGGCCTCGATGCACTCAATGCCGGACTGATTGTAGTGAGGCGGGTGGTTTACCATGTCCTCTTCGAGAGACAGGGTTACGTCGGATAGGTCTATTGTGTCCGTCATCAGTTTAACTTCTTCTTATCAAAGGGGATTATCTTCTTGTCGGCGATAGACTTGAGCAGTTCTTCATCAGGCTCGAAGACCAACTCGTCTTCTTCTTCCTGCTCTTGGATCGTCCGAAGCATCTGCCCCTGCATAATTAGGTGGTCTACTGCACTGCTTAGGGTCATATGCAGACCGCTGAGTAGATCCATGTAGTAGAGGGCCTCGGCCTCTGGCATGTCTTCGCTCAGGTTGTGGCCACAGAAGACCTCCAAGTCACCGTCGCCTAAGACTTTAAGTCGAAGGTGTAGGGTGTCCTCAGGCATGTCGGGAAAGTCATTCATTTCTTTTTTCCAATCAGTTTGAAAAAGTGTTCTGCATCTAAGACCGCCAGAGGCTTGCGGCGGTCTGCTTTGATGATGGCTAGTGGCTCTGCATTGGCCGGACAGTTGGACTCTGCTTGTTCTATGAACTTGTAGACGCCGATCTGCTTTAGGGCCTTGCACTCAACCGAGTAGGGAAAGAGTTTCCTAGCGGCAGGCGAGAGTTGAACATCCTCTCCACCGGCCCCCATACTGGTGCTACGGACATCGTCCGGCTCCAGCTTAGGGAATAGTTCTAAGATCTGATCCCTCACCCACTGCTGATGTCGGCGGCCTTTGGCCTTAGCGGAACTAGGTTTGATCGCCATCAAGCACTTCGCCTTTGTACTCTGTGTACCAGTAATGTCGTGGCGATTTGGCCTCTGAACCTGTCTGAGGAAGGAACTGGGCCTTAGGCCAGCACGAACCTAGATAGTTACAGAAGCTACACTGAGACGGCAGCCGCTTAGAGCCGGTAGGCTTTCTACGGAAGGTCTCATCCTCTGGTTCAAAGCAACGCTTAAACTCGCCGTCGATGTTGTCTATCTTGTCCTTAATAGAAGCCAGCACCTGTTCTTTGCGCTTAGGCTGATCAGGGCACTCGACAAACTTCACATGGCCAGAAGACTTGTCCACGACGATCCAGCCGCCGGGGTCTTTCTTCTGCGCCATAGAGTAGACGTAGAGTTGATTGACGTAACCAAAGTCATCGCTCTTATCCAATCCCTCGAAGCCGTTGCTCCACTTGTTGGAGAACGCCCACGGGCTGGCAGACTTCGTGTCCCAGACCTTGTCATCAATATCGATATCAGACTCACCTTTAATGGTGGTGCCTTCTACCTCTAGCGTGACCTTGTCCTTGCCGCCGGTGATGTTAAAGTCTGCAACCCGAAGTAAGATCTCGATGATACATTCAATAGCATCACCGTGCATCATACGGATGATATGATTGTAGGGCATCCGAGACTTAGGCTTGCCCATCTTCTCCATCTGTAGCTGGCAGAGAGGGCGACCGGTGTTGGAACCTCGGATACGAAACTCGGACTCTGGCTCACGCAAAAGCTGCTTTGCCATCGTCTCCTTCCACATCTCCCCAGCGTCATCAATGATCTGGTAGACCCGCTTTTTGTCTTCAAGCAGGTCACCATTTTCATTGTTAGAAAGACGCTCAAGGAGCCTATGAAGGCGTACCTCGTGCGGATGCTCCATTACACGAAGTCGTCAGCGAGATCTTCGTCCAGAGCCGACATAGCAGCTACATCAATAGCATCCATACCGCCCAGAGAAGCATTGTACTTCTGCTTGATCTTGTCATTCTCAGACGAAATCATTTCAGCGAAGTGCAACATGGTCTGGTAGGTGTCTTCGTCTAGGCCCACAGGATTTAGTAGGTCTGGGCTATAGTCGAACGTATAGTATACCACAGATCCCATCTCATTCTCAATGCCTTTGAGGTCAATCCAGTAATCTTTGAAGTCACGACCGTTGATCTTCTTGATGACCTGATCTTCAAAGGCCATGTAGTTGCCTCGCTTGTTCATCAGGATCATCGGCTGGTTCTCTACAGTGACCTCGTCACCATCAGCAGTGACCCCGGTGTAGGACACCAAGCCACGAAGCTGGCGGAACAGATCGATGCTCTTGAACTTAGCCTTCTCTTCTTTTGACCAGTCAGCCATCTGACGTGATGTAGGCTTACCACAGCGGATAGTACCTTTCTCGTCGATAGGCTCCATAGAGAAGCGAGGGACCATGATGGTCTTGTTACGAGGGCGCATCTCTTCTTCGTCGAAGTCGATCCACTGATATACCTGAGACAGTACACGGATCTTAACGCTCTCCGCATACACTTCTTGGCCAGCACCTTTAACGTAGAGGTGGCCAATCTTGTCCTTGATCGAGCGACCTTCTTTGTCTTTGCGCTGATAGTTGAACTTCAGTTCTGGTAAGCGGTTAGTTGCCTGACCACCACCTGTAGTAGGGCCATCATTGAGGCCGAGGATGGCATTGAGTTCTGCCATTTTTGAACGATCGATTACTGCTAAATCACTCATCGTGATCTCCTTCTGTTTAGGCTTTCTTTGTAGTTTAGCTAAGTGCGTCAGTCAACACTTAGTTCTTCCTGTATCATCCAATTAGGACCACAAGAGAACTCAATATCCAGAGGCAAGGTAGCCTTGTAATTGAACCGCTCGAGCATCTCATCAGGCACACCAGTCATGGCCCACTTGAGTCCTTGTTTTACCTGATCAATTTCATCTGGGTGGATGTCTACGACAATGCTGTCATGCACAGTCAGTATCAACTTGGACTGTAACTTATGCTCACGGAAATACTTCTGCGCTCGGATACAGGCTAAGGGGACTTGGTCTGCTGTAGCAAAACTCTGCACCGGAAAGTTTACCACTTGGGTGTGGTTAGTGACCCTACCTGACCGCATACGTTTGGCTCCGGGGAAGGCGAACTGTCGTCCAGAAGGTGTCTGGATGTAGCCCTTCTTCAGAACATCGTCAGCCAATTCTGAATGCCACTTCTTTAGGCCTTTGTAGACGTTGAAGTATTCTTGGAAGTAGACCTGAACATGGCTCGGCAGACCTGCTCCCATGCCCCCATAAAGGGGAGCGAACGTCACCGCCTTTGCCGCAGACCTTTGATCCTTTGTGACCTCACTGGCCTCGATCTGGTGGATAATACCAGCGGTCTGGCTGTGAACGTCTTTGCCGTTCTTAATGTCCGATATGATCTGAGGGTCTTGTGATAGTTCCCCCGCCACACGGAACTCTAGGCCAGAGAAGTCGGCCTCTCCAATTAACCCATTTTCGAATCGGCTAATGATAGCCTTTCGTACCTCGAACTTATTCCCCTTAGGTAAGTTCTGGAAGTTAGGGTTTGTCGAAGACAGTCGTCCAGTAGCAGTAACAGTCTGGTTAAAGCTGCTGTGTAGTAGTCCACTGGGACGTGTCCAAGCATTGATGCCTTTGATGAAACTATCGAGGTAGGTACTGATCGCATTCAACCGGCTAGTCTTCTCCAAGAACTCTACCGCAATTAAGTTGTCCTTGAACTTAGCCTGTTGGATGAGGCGCTTGACCGTAGTCTTGTCGGTCTTGAACCCGTTGATGGACGCATCCGCAGCCGACGTAGGTGTCAGCTTTAATCCGGCTACACGACCTGTAGGCACATACAAAGCACCTTCACCCTTACAGACAGGGCACTTGGTAAGCTGCTTATACGGCTGGCCGTCCTTGCGTATCTTCTGGATCTTACCCTTACCATCACACTCGATGCAGTGGTGTGCCACTGTCCGGTAGACCTTCTGGGTGGTCTCACGAACACACCGAGCAAACTGGCTCTGGTTTTGGCGGGGTGGATAGAGGGGTCGACCTCTGGCATCCACTCCAATGTTCCAACGCTTACGGTGTTCATCACGGTCTATGACCTGACGGCTGTAGACTACCTTAGACATGTCGCCGCCAGAGTTTAAGTTGATAGGGGTATCGCCCATAACCTCTTCGACGATCTCTACCAGACGCTTCTCTAGCTGATCCTTCTCAGCCTGATAACCTCGACCCACCTCTTCAAGGACATCCAGATCAATACGAATGCCGTTGCCTTCAATTTCGAGAAGGAAGCCCATCATATCAAACATAAGGTCCAGCACCTTGTTAAGAGGCTGGCCGTACTCCGTCTGTAGCTCGTCTTGTTGCTGGTAGTATATCTCTGAACAGGCAATGACATCTGCATCAGCATACTCGTGGACCGTAGCCAGAGGCATGGCTTCGAAGCCTGTGCCAGACCTAAACAACTCGTCCACCAAGTCAGACTTCTTGCGAGTAACATTGCGCCGCTCGGCTGTAGCTTTAAGAGACAACTCTGTGCGCTGGCCACGGGCCAGAACATACTCCGCCACCATCGTGCAGTATATACGATCTGGTATACGAAACCCCATCTCGATCAGCCAGAAGGCGTCGAACTTAGTGTTGTGGCACACCATTAGATCCGCCCAGTCTAATGCCTCTTGCAAAGCATCTCGGCTGTCAGGAATGTCCTGCTCGTTGTGGTGGTAGACAGACCGCTCTACAGTTGGCCCAAAGATATCCGCCTTAGCCCAATAGGCCGCCACGCATTTGTTATCTGGGTTCTTTGGAGAGTTGTCCGTCTTATCGTTTATCTTCTTAACGGTGGTCTCTAGATCAAGAAATAGGACGTTCATCGCTTCATGATCTCCCGCAGGTTATTCTCCAGCTTGAGAAACTCCTCAAGGATCTGGAGTTGCTTTGAGAGTAGATGGTTAGGCTTACGCTTCTGCTCCGCCTCTTTCTTCTCCATCATTTCGTAGAACTCGTGCAGGTCAGTCTCATTCAACATAGCGAGATATCTCCGGCTGAATGTTGCAGACGATAGTGCCGTGCCAACCCGACAGCTTGTTCTTTGAGATAGTCAGAAACCGAGTATGGTCTGGCTCGTTAGTCTCCATCTCTGCGTTGTGTCGGCCTAGACCAATGATCAGGTCACTCTCGGCGGCCTTACCAATCTTAGATCCTTCCATCATGGTGTAAGACAGACGGCTCTTCTTCTCAGCTTCTACCGAGGCTTGGGACACGCCGAAGACGGCACAGTCACACCGCTTGGCTACTTCCCGCAGCCGACGATACAACTCACGCAGACGCTCGTGGCCTGCGTTGTAGCTGCCTTCAATCTGCACTTTGTCTGCTTGGTCGATGATTAGGATGTCAGCATTGAGAGCCTTAGCTTTGGCCTCAATCTGATCGATGCTCCAGTCTTGGGCATCAAACATTTCGATGTTGTCTTCGATCTCAGCAAACTTGCGTCTGGCTGCTACGGGATCTTCTGCTATCTGATACTTGTCCTTACCGGTGTAGGCTTGCAGCGCACGATACATAGTACGCTTAGTAACCTCTTCGTTACCAAGGATCAGAACCTTGGCACCTTGGGAACAGAAACCTCCGGGCGCACAACACATGCTTACGATGAATGCCGTCTTACCAGTGTTAGGCGTGGCGAAGACAATGCCGAACTCCCCCGGCCCAATGCCGTAGCAGACCTCCTTGAGGGATTCGATGTTAAAGGCGTAACGTGCCTCGTCGGTGGCCGTAGCCATAAGTTCAAAGATGTCTTTTGTAGTCGGAGTTCCAAAGTCGTCCGGCAAGAAACCATTCTCTATCTTCTCCAGCTTCTGGCGTAGGCGGTCGTAAAGATCGAAGTTGCCTTCGTTAATCATCACACCGAGGTTGGCTATCTCCAGACCCTCAGATCTTTTCCACATATCAGCAATAACATCTGAAGCGATGTCTTGTGACATTGGCTCTGTAGTAGCGATGGTCTGGATCATGTCCTTAACTAGGGATCGATCTGATTCCGTAGCTACTGGGTTGTGTACGTCATAGAGAGCCAACAACTCTCTGGCGGTTATGTCGTGATCATACTTATCGTGGGCGCTGGATAGGATCTTGTAGATCTCCTGCCCTTCATCTCCAAACAGATCAGGCTTTAGACGGCCTTTGTTATCTGCATAAAATTCACTCGATAGTAAGTTCCTCAAAATTGCGTGGTCCAAGTCGCACTCTCCTGCTCAAGTTAGTGTGCTTAGATAAGTGGCACGACACGCACTTAGGTGTCAACATCAGACATAAAAAAAGCCCCGCTAAAAGCGAGGCCTCTAAATCCTACTAGTATGGGGCAGGTCTAGTTGTTGCGGAACTTCATCCGCTTTATGTCCAAAGGCGCATCGCCTCTACGTTCTTTAAGATCCATCTGGTGATGGACCACACGTCGGTTTCCCGTGATCAATGACTTTAGGGCTTCAGCTAGTCTGGCCTCTTCTTCGGCTGCTTCGCTATACCCTTCAAACTCATAGTCTACGACTAATATACCTCTGGCTTTCATGTCTTTTGCTCTCCCTACAGCATTAGCTGCGTCCGCATCTCACTTACGGTCAAATGTTTCAAGTCCGTATTTGTGAATCTAACGCTCACCTCTACTAAACCACCAATACTGCTGGCTATGGACACTGCCTTACTACTAGCATCCTTGTCAAGAATAATTATTACCTTAGCTAAGTGGCGTAGTTCAGATCTAATAGTTGGAGTAATCTTTGTGCCTAAGAGTGCGTAGCCGCTGTAGCCATCTATTCTAGAGACAGAACAGGCTGAAGGTGTATCCTCGACTAATACTGGGATACCACTACCTACTTGTATTCCCTTACTTGTATCGCCGTAAGTATACCACTTGGGTGTCCTACCGTCTAAAGCTCGGCCTACCGCACCTTTACCGTCTGAGGTATAGAATAGAACTCTATTGTCTCTAGGAGCATATTGAACCCTGATATCACCACAAGAGTAAGCCTCCCAGCTATTTACTGAGTGTAGGTATTCTATGGCCTCTGGGTGATTCTTGGGTGAACTAACTATTTTAGGCAGAGAGTTATAGTAGACCGCCTTAGCCGTCTTCTTCTGGATATGATTCTTAATTCCGTCTAAGCCTCTACCAACTTGATGAGATCCTTTGATCCCACAAGATGACCTGAAGCAATTCCAAAGAAGTCTTCCATCCTGCTTGAGTATACCAAACTTCTTACGGCCTCCGCAGAATGGGCAGTCTAAGGATTTCTTCTCCCCATCTGCTAATTTGATAGACGATAGTATCTCTACTTGGTCTCGGTATGAGTACTGCATCTTAGCCTCCACTAAGGGGACGGTCGGGGCCTAGCGGCCCCTCCCTTTTACACCTAACTTTTCGTTTGTCTAGTGCTAAAATGCGCACTTAGTTAACAGGCCAGCCACTACCACTAGCTGCAACTCACTGATATACCTACTAGGTCGTATACCCTGAAGGTCGTAGGTTCAAATCCTACTCCCGCAACCAAAGTACTGATATCATTAAATAAACTTACCCCTAGTGGGGTGGAGTGGGCTTTAGTGGCCTCCGTCTGAAGTTTTTTCAGTGTCGAAGATCTTACAGACGGTATCGAAGTCCAGTTTAGTAGACAGAGCCAAAGCGATTCGATCTTTATCAGACCCAGAGTGAACACTGTGTATCTTCGTTACATCTAGGATGTATGCGTCTCCATCTTCTGCCACAAAGGATGCAATAGTGTCTACATCCTCGAACTGGTAGGAGCAGCCTGTAGTCTGATTAGGCAGCTTGAACGGCTTGGCACCCTCCTTGAGCTTATTGAAGTCCGTAGTGTATCCGCCAGCCTTTAGGTACAGGTTAACAACCGTACACACGCCGCTGTCGATGTGTGGAATGATGTCTCGGTTGATGTGCATATGTAGAGGCACGAACTTATGCCTTAATGGCGCAGGCATATGGTTGAGTAGCTGGGCTGTCAGCTTATGGCTGATGATGCAGTTCTTGTAGGCAATGCCCTCGAACTCACCATCCTTCTCTATGCCATACTTAATCACGTCAATGGGACCGGCTGACACCTCTTGGGCGTCAAATCCTATGTTTATCTTTTTATAGTGCATTGGCAGACTCCATAACTTGTCTTCTTACTGTTTGCGATAAATACGGGGCTACTACTCGCAGTATCACAGGTTTTTATCTTTTACGGTAATAAGGGCATCCCAGCTTACAGGGAACAACTCCTGCATCGTCTCACTGATCTGATCAGCTACTACACGGCTCTCGTACTGCGTGTCAGAGGCACACCGTAGGCGGCACATATTAGCAAAGGCATCTAAGCTACCAGACCAGTACCACTCAGTCATGGTGGACTGTGGTAAGACCATACGTGCCATCTCAGGGGCGACATCGCTGTTTAACATGCCATGGTACAAACTGAGGGCTTCCTCGTGTACGTAAGAAGTCCATTGATTGGGTTCTCGCTCTACGTTGTCGTAAAAAGGATGGCCATCTATTGAAAGTTCATAATCTTGTTCCATCCAGTGTAGAACCTCAATCACTTCATCGCTTGAACCTTGCTTCTTGTCTTCACTACGCCCACGCCATACCTCAGGCTGATAGAACTCAGGCTCATCATCGACGTACCGACGGGATATTTCATTCCACCGGAGATAGGAATGTTTGACCAACTGACGTGCTACAAAGATCGGAGCCTTGACGTGGAAGGATGCGAAGGCATGACCGAAGGGTGACAGATGCTTATGCTTGGCTAGGTAGTCTATTAGCTTGGTGTCTCCTGCCTTCAGTGTATTGCCATTACCTGTTCCACTCTCTAGCTCTTTAGACCAGTTCCACGCACTCTTCTTACCAAACGATACCCGTGCTGCGTTTACTACGGACAGGTCACTGCCCATGTGGTCGATGTATGTTGCTCTAATCATTAGAAGGGGGGTTCTCCGTTCTCATCCAATTCTGGCATATTATATTCAAAGGTCCGTGGGACCACGGGTTCGTTCTGTGTTTCCTCAAGAGGATGGCGGGGTAGTATTCCCATCTGTTCCATCTCTTTGAGGATGTAGGCGGGGATGTTATCTTCCATCTCGTTTCCTTAGCTGGTCTCGGACTGCTACGATCAGGTCGATCAGTCTCTCTGTGGTTTGTTGTGTTGGCTTGCCTACCAACCGCTCTAGTTCTTGCTCAAATGCCTTTCGGGCCTCGTTTATGTCGTCTGTCATCCAAACCTCTTGCTCATTGCTTTCGAAGCCAGCTTCTTAGTTGGCCTCACATAGACGTTCAGCACGTTACGGCTCATGTGACCGGTGACTGATCGTAGTTCGTCCTCGGTACAGCCAGCCTCTGCTAATTCAGTGGCTCCGGTACGTCGTAGGTCTCGTAGTTGGAGTGTCGTAGGCAGTCCTGCCGCCTCTCTGATCTTGGCGGCGTACTTGCTGTACAGTCGATTGTCGTAAGGTCTGCCTGTAGTCTCACACAGGACAATAGGATCGTCGTCAGAGCCTCTCACAACCGTCTCTAGGCGCTCTGCTAGTCGGGGGGAGGCTTCGACATACACTTCGGCTTTTGTCTTCTCTTGGACAAAGGTGAAGACACCGTCGTTGTAGTGCTTCCAGAGCATCTTACGCATATCACCCGGGCGCTGGCACAGGTCGTAGCACATCAGAGCCAGTGTGCCGACGCTGGGTAGGCCTAGGCTGTCTGCTTTGTCGATGAAATTGGCTACTTGCTCCGGCTCCCATAGCACTACACGAGGTGGTGTCTCGGTCAGGCCCATCATAGCGAATGGGTTGGTGCTGTTAGGCGAAATGAAGCCTCGTCGTCCAGTGAACCATATGCGGCGTAGGATCTTGCACACGCCATTGGCTCGGTGGATGCTGTAGGTCTCTCGCACAGTGTCGTAGACCTTGTCTGCCATCTCGGCATCGACACCTCGAGCCAGCAACTGGCCGAAGGGGGTGTTAGACTGGCCAATGCGAAGGTGGGAGACTGTCTTGTACAAGAACCTGTACGTCCGCTGGGTGTTGGCTGACTTCAGTTTGAAGGCTTTGTGCTGTGTGTAGAAGTGAAACAAGGCATCCACGGTCTCTCTATCCAGCTTAGACCGCTTCTCTCGGGTGCGCTCGAACTCCTCAAGGGCACGGGAGATCATCTTGCAGTGTTCTACAGCCTCTTCACGGCTCTTAAACTGCTCGTAGGATGCTTCCACATGCTCTTTAGCATAGTCTGAAGGATTGCAGACCCAGATAGGACCGCTGGCCCTGTCTCTACGCTCGAGGTATTTAATCTTCTCTGTCATTCTGATAACTCCATCAGTTATATCGCCACTAATCGCTACTATAAGCACTTAGTTAACGTCAATAGAAAAGATTTAATTGACATGGTGTGGTGTTTTGTTAGTCTGGTCATGCGGACTACCTGCTCCGCATCCTCCCTGTGAGCCTCATGCTCTAACTCAGCCCCTTGGTCTCCGGATCGAGGGGTTTTTTCATTAAAAAAGGCCCCCGAAGGAGCCTGATTTACTTGCACGTCAAAGCATTACTGCTAGTCGGATACTATCCTAGCAATGGTAGTGTATCCTTCATCATGCCCATCATCTAAGGGCATTACCGCCACTATAGCGCCTTCACCTACTTTGATCACAACACGGTCTTTATCAGAATCGGAGGCATCGATCAGTGCATTTCCTAGTTCGTATGCGTCAGCTTTTGTTAGTATCATCGTTCACCTTCCGTTCGTATAAGATTACCATAGGTCACCTTTATTTTTGAAAACTACTGGCACGTCAAGCATTAACTGCAACTCAAGCATCCACCAATACTTATCCACAGCAATACTCATCCTTATACACACTCTTGCACCTACTTAGGTGCAGGCATACGCAGGTTCATATATAAGAAAAAAGGAAAACGGCGCAGCAAGGTGCAGCTTCATGATTTAACAAAGTGCTTGCTAAGGTCATGAAATGGATTTACTGGTGTTTGGGTAGGGGCACTTCCGCCCCGCACTAACTTGGAGAAAATGACCATGAACACTTTTGCAAACCTTTCGCACCTGTCCCCCGAGATCATCAACTTGGCTCAGGAACTGCACCGCCGCCAGCAGGCCGAGCAGCCGAGCCAAGAGATGCGCCGCCTGTTTCCTGCTTTGGACAAAACAGGCTTCGAGGCCGAGGCCGTCGATCTGTTCCATTGCTATGACCAGAACGACAACGGCACAGCATCGATGGGTGAGGTGCCGCACAATGTCGGGCGGTTGATCCGCCGCACCGATACGAACCAGCCGCTGGGTGTAGTGGGTGAACGCTACGCCATCGCACAGAACCAAGACCTTGCCGACAAACTGGCCGAGGGCTGCGAGGCTGCACTGCCTACCCGTGCTTTGCAGGGGATCGAACTGCGGGAGCATACCAGCCGCAACGGTCGGTTTAGCCGCTTTGAATATTCTTTTCCTGAGCTGGGTGCAGACATCCGCCAGCTAACAGGCCGCAGCACCCAACTGAAATTTCGGGTAGCGGTGGTTAATGGCTTCTCAGGCACAAGTATTCGTGCGACGGCTGGGGCCATTGACTGGTATTGCACCAACGGCATGACCTTTGGCGAATTCGAAACATCTGTGTTCCGCCACACCTCAGGCTTTAACCCCAACAAGGTGAAGACCTTTGTTACGCTCGAGGCCGAGCGGTTCAAAGAGCGGGTGAGCATCTGGCAGCGTTGGGCGCTTAACGAGATCAACCCAGCCGAGGCCGAACTGGCCCTTGAAGAGGCGGGGATGGCTGGCCGCACGGTCAAAGGCATCATGGAGCAATTCGACATCGAGGCGCAGGAACGGGGGGCCACAACGTGGGCGCTCTATTCGGCGCTGACTTACCGCTCGAGCCACAACAGCGAACGCTTTGGCGTCCGCAACAGTTCCAACATCGACAACGTGGCCGAGGTTCTGGATCGCCGAGAGCGTGAGGTTGGGCAACTGATCGCCCACCCTGCAATGCAGCGTGTCGGGATGGCCGCCTAATCACTAACGGGGGGCCGAGTGTCCCCCACCATTTAACTTGGAGAAATGACCATGAACGAACAGACAATCATCACCGCACTGCAAGCGCCAATAAAACTCGAGGGCTTCGGCGATGCCGACATCCCAGAGAAAGCGCAGCGCCGTATCGATCGGCTGCAACGCCGCATCGAGGCACGGGATGCAGACCACAACGCAGATCAGGCGACGATCCGCAGCCTGACGCATCGAGCCGAGAGCGCCGAGCAAACGCTCGAGAGCGTCCGAGAAACTGGCGCAGGCTTCGAGCGGGGCTGGCATCGAGCCACAGCCGAGGTGACCGAACTGCAAGGCAAGCTGATGTGTGCCCAACTTAACGAGGCCGCAGCCCTCGCACGGCTCAACGATGGCGACACATGGGCCAAACGCTGGGAGGCTGAATGTCTACATCAGCGCAAAGATTATGAGGCGCTCGAGGGCCAGCTAAACGATATGCGCAGCCGCCTTGTCGAGGCTCGAGCCGAGATACGCAGCCTGACCAGCCGCAACATCTGGCAGCGTATCTGGGGCCGCTGATGTCTGGCCTGTATTGCCTGATCGGCTTTGTAACATTCTGGGGGGCGGTCCTGTATTGGATCGCCACCTGATCACCACCGAAATCTAACTTGGAGAAATGACCATGACCAACGAACAAATGAAAGAACTCGAGCGCCGCTTGGATCCGACAGGGGCCATCGAGGTTTACTTGTGGGACGAACTGAACGATGGGGACGCATGGGCCAGCCCTGACCTGATCGTGCAGAAACTGTTGCAGGCTCAGTGCGTGAATGGCTCTTGGAATGGGCTGATCTACACCCGAGACGTGCTGGCCAAACTGGCCGATGATCATTGGCAGGACGCCATCGATGACGTGCTGGCCGAGATCACCGATTATGACCAAGCGCCCCGCATCTTGTCGCTGGGTGATCTTGTCTGGCTGGCTGTCGATCACACCGCCGCCATGATGGGCCACAGGCTCGAGGCCATCTTGGAGACGCTGAAAGATGAGGTGGCGGCATGAGGTTTGAGGTATTGCGCAGCTATATGTCGGTGGATGTCTACCACGTCGAGGCCGAGAGCGAGGCCGAGGCCATCCGCAAGGCCAAGGAAGGCGAAGGCCATGTGAAAACCTACGACGGCGACTATGATGCTGACATAAGCGTTGAACCGCTCGAGGCGCTGGCCGAGATCGAGAAGGAGGGCGCAGCATGAAGGTCTGGGATAAAGCTATAACTGAGGTCGAGGGATATCACACGGTAACAGTGGACCGAGACGAAGATTGTGACCACGGCCCATGCACAGGCTATACGATCAAGGATCTGGGGCTGACGGTGTTCTTATATGATAACGACGCCAGCCTGCTTTCGTTTCACCTTGAGGAGGACGCAGCATGATCACCATCAAGGAAGCACTGACCAACTATTGGGCAGACCTGCGTTATAACGGGCTGCACTGTGGCCGTGAAACGCTCAACGATCTGAGCTGCGGCACACCCTATTTCGAAAGTGATGATGAGATGACCGCTTACTTCGACGCAATCGAGAGGCTGTTATCTGGGGAGGGCGCAGCATGAACTATGACGCAGAGATAAGATGGATCAGAGCAGCAACCCGAGCCGCCAAGCCAAGGTGGGACCGCATGGACTGGATCGAGCGCTATAAAGAGGCAAAGGGGTGCAGCATTTGGGATGCCCGAGAAGCGTGGCAGATGGCCAAGATCATGGGCACACTAGAGGAACCGATCACATGAGCCTGACAGTATATATGGAAAAGCCGCAGGCATGGGCCGAGCCAATAGCCACCTTTGAAAGTGAGGCCGTCTATATGCTGTGCGTCCCTGCACTCGAGGCGTGGGCCGAGGCAAAGGGCTACATCATCACCGAGAGCATGGATGAGGAACTGGCCGACGATTAGGCCGCAGCCCACAACAGAGACCAAGAACCCCTGCCATTCGGTGGGGGTTTTTTTATGCCCTCAGAGCGTCTGAGAGGGGGCACAGGGGCGCAGGCTGATTGATCGAGCAGGGGAAGCCTACCGACAGTGCAGAGATGGGCACGAGAGGGGCCTTGCAGGGCGTCTGAGAGTGTGGGCCGTCTGAGGTGGTGGCCGAGGTGATGTGATCGGGTGGCTGCCGGTGCGGATGTCTGGCCGGTGATCGAGGCGAGGGGCTGGCGGATGTCGGGCTGTATCATGCACCCGAGGCCCCCGCCCTCTGGCGTTATGCGTTTGGCAACGGCTGAGAGTTTTTCGTGGCCCGAGACCGAAACCACGCCCAGCCCACCATCTGGCCGCAGCCCTATAGGGGGTAGGGTCTCCCGATATCGGGGCCGATACCTAAGAGGTAACACGCTCGAGCGCCTGAGCTTTAACCTAGGGGCTAAAACCCCAGCAAAACAAGGGGTTTCGAGGCCGTATCGAGGCCAGACCGAGGCCGAGCGAGGCCCCCCACCGAGCGCCACCCCCGGGGGTACCCGTTAGCGTATACCACTCTGACCAAATCTAGGGATTTCGGTACCGTAAACAGCCCCGGTGCGGACCCAGAACTGCGTAATGTCAAAACCCAAAGGCTTATTTCCGGGGTTTGGTGTGGTATAACTGTAAACCCGGCTTGTTAGGTGGCTAAATACGCACTTAGCAGTTGACCTAGGCCCTATATCTGGCTAGTTTAACGAGATCCGGGGCCAGTATCCGGGTATGCGCCAGTATAAGGGGCGTCTTATGTCGGATTTCGGCGTTAGCTTAGAACTCGAGGTGCCAGTTTACCTCGAACATGACCTTGAGGTGGACGATGACGGCACCTTGTACCTTAATTCCTTCCTTTATCTTTCGGATAACGACGACTCGACAGAGGTAAGGATAGAGTTCCAGCCTATTGTGGAGACGGTGGTCGATATCGCCCGTGATTTCAGCGATGGGTATAAGCAGTTGTATGGCATTGCACATGAATTTGAGCGTCATGCCGCCCGTATGCGGGACGTAGCCGCCCGAATGGAAGATTCACTGTCTAATGTCGGGGATCTCTTTGAAGTAGGAGACCTCGATGATGTGGAGTGAGGAAGAACTAGCTGACTTCTCTAAGGCAGAGATGCTTGAGGCCCATGTACGGAAGAAACTATCCAGTAATCTGTATGTAGCCGCTAATAAGTGCCGAGATAATGGCATACCCTTCGAGGTTACCGTCGAAGACCTGATGCCAGTGCCTCTAACGTGCCCTGTGCTAGGTATTAAGCTGGATTGGTACAAGGATGGTCGTGGTGGAGCCGACGAAAGCCCGTCTATAGACCGCCTAGAGCCTGACGTAGGTTATGTGCCGGGTAATGTCTCGGTTATCTCCCAAAGAGCCAACCGAATTAAGAACGATAGTGACTTATCTGAACTATTGCTCGTAGCCGCTTGGGTACAGGCCCAGACAACAGAAAAGGCCCGAGCCTAAGCCCGAGCCTTAACAGATCTTGATCACCTACCTTGATTAAGAACAGGCTAGGGGGGACTATTAGACCCCCGCCTAACCACAATTAGGATTGTAGCACGGATTTAGCACTTTGGCAATCCGTAAAATACTTATCCCGCACACCGTTGACCTAAGTGTACCATATGGGGTATAATTATTAGGTGGCGGATACTCCACTCAGTGAGTGACTCCCTTGTCCATAAATTTACACTACATCCGAGCGGCCATCGAGGCCAATACTGGAGTGCGGTTGTCTCTCGAGAGAACCCGGGAACTTCTCGTTGAAGAAGGCCTGATCACCCAGCATCAAGCGGATACCCAAGCCGAGATCTTCCGTGGTTATGGTGACTTCTACAATGAGGACTATCCATCGACCCTAGTGAAGGAAGATCCACAAGATATCAAAGACGACCTCAACCGTGAGGTTCGTAATCTGGAGAACTCACGATGAAGGTAGAAAAAGCAAACTGCGGCGCATCCGTAAAAGCTGCTATGGGCGGCTACATGGAAGTCGATAAGTATAGTTCTGGTGGTATGGCCCAGAAGAAGACTGCGGACAAAGCCAAGAAGGCAGGCACCTACAAGAAGGGTGAAGTAGTTGAGGCCAGCTACGGCGGCATGGCTAAGAAGAAGAAAAAGAAATGACTGCTTGGGTGGCATTGGTGTACCTCTGTGCCCCAGCGGCTACAGGCTGTACTCTTATAGGTTCGCCCAACGTGTTATACGACGAGCAGGCTTGTTGGTCTGAAACAACCATAGTCTCTCAGTTTTACAACGAACAAGGCTTCACAGCCATCCCTTACTGCCATCCTGTAGAACTTGGAGTTCCTGCATAGCGGGTATTCACTAAGAGGCACTACTACGCACCTAACAGGGTGCGGTATAATTATCTCTGAACCAATCAAGAGGAGATAATTATGATCTGGTTAAAAGCAATCTACAAAGCCATCGTCCGCACACAAGAACGCCGAGCAGCGTACTGGCAGTTGAACAACCTTACAGACAAAGAACTACGGGACATCGGCGTAACCCGTGGCGAGATTTGGGACGCAGCGTTTGGCAATCGATAAATCCAAGATGAAGTGTAACAAGCCTCGTCGTACCCCCGACGGCTCGAAGAAGTTCGTGGTTAAGGCTTGTAAGGACGGCAAGGAAAAGATCGTCCGCTTCGGTGATCCCAACATGAAGATCAAGAAGTCCAACCCCGAGCGACGTAAGTCTTTCCGTGCCCGTCATAAGTGCGACACGGCCAATGACAAAATGACCGCACGATACTGGTCATGCAAAAAGTGGTAATTCAATGTCCCTAGTCAAAAACATCCGAAATGCCCAGAAGAAGGGCACTGCTAAGTCCAAGAAGAAAAGCACTGTCAGCGACAAGGCTTACAAGGATATGCAGAAGGGTTGGCCTAACTCCAAGAAGAACAAGGCGAAGAAGAAGTGAAGGCCTACGGCCTCCGTGGGACACTTGAAAAGGTCCGTAGTGCAAATGGGCCTGCCCAACACATTGCCTGTGCTATCTGCGGAGCCATCATGGCCGGAATGTTCGTTAAGCATGTAGATGCCTACTTGGTTACAGCATGGGCCGGTATGAGTGTCTTAGTCCTAGTAGCCACGGTTTGGTTACCTCGTATCCTACTGAAGTACACTCTGCTTGCAGATTTCTTCCTGAGCATGATCGTGTTGTTCCAATACATGATGGCTCATGACCATAGCCCTAAGGCCCAAGTCTATCATGTGATGAGGTCTGACGGCACCATGAATGGCTATACCCGTGGCAATGACGGAATGACCATGATTGATCAGATGGCACATGCTGCCGCACTGATATGGCTTGCAGGCTGGTCACTGTACTTAGCTAACCTAGTCCACCGACAGATCCTAGAACACAGACGGTTTATAGATGAACATTGAACAATACATCCCAGTGATCGTAGCCGTGGTCTCAGCAGGGGGACTGTGGACGTATCTGAGCAAACGGGCGCAGTGGTCCTATGAGGCAATGAAGAACGATAACAACTCTCGAGCAGAGTTTCAGGAAACCCTGAAAGACCAAGTAGATCGTCTGTCTGAGAAGCTGGACAAGGTACTTGAGGACAAAGAGCAACTCCTGCGTGAGGTCTCAGAACTCAAGGCATCCTTGGCTCGGGCAGAGGCTACCATCCAGCATCTCGAACAAAGGCTAATGAGCAAATGACCGATAAGAAGTTAACAGAACGTCAGGAAGCCTTCCTAGAGGCTCTACTGGGTGAAGCCAAAGGCAATACCCGAGAAGCTATGCGTATTGCTGGCTATTCTGATTCAACTCGCATCAACGAGGCTATCGCACCGATCAAAGAAGAGATCGTAGAGCGTGCCGGTATGTTGCTGGCATCCAACGCACCTAAGGCCGCACTAGGCATTATCGGCGTATTGGATGATCCGAGTGCTATGGGCGCACGGAATGCTGTGGCTGCTGCCCGTGAAGTTCTTGATCGCTCAGGCTTGGTAAAGAAAGAACTGGTAGAGGTCAAAGGGGTTGAAGGTGGCGTGTTCATCCTTCCGCCGAAAAAGACTGAAGAAGATGGCTTGGGATAACAAGACACGAAGTAACGCTGCCCAGAAGATACCGTATGCTTATAAGGCAGACGAAGAAGATCCCCTAAAGCTAATCCCAGATCCTGAGATGGTCCCTCTTGTAGAAGAGGCGATGGACTACTTAGACAAGGGCCACTCCTTCCGTGAAGCGGCACGTTGGCTGTCAGAGAAGTCCGGTGTGTCTATTTCGCACCAAGGCCTGAACAACATCTGGCGGCGTCACCGCAACGGCGACCGACGCAAGGCTCTCGATAAAGACCACAAGAAGCGCAAGCCTAAGACCGCTAAAGAGAAGCACGAAGCCCGTCTCAAACGTAAGATCTCTGACGCCAAGCGTGTCATGACGATGACGGAGAAGAAGCTGAACAAAACCGCTGAACCTGAGCCTGAGCGCCTAGGTATGCCTAAAGCGGGAATAAGCGAGGAGTTAGACTTTGAGGCCGTACCCGAAGAACGGGAAGTCATCTTCAAACCTAACCCGGGGCCACAGACTGAGTTCTTGGCAGCCCCGGAAAGAGAAGTCCTCTACGGAGGCGCAGCCGGTGGAGGGAAGTCATTCGGACTACTCGCAGATCCCCTCCGGTATTTTGCTGTACCTGAGTTCAACGGACTCATCCTTCGACGTACAAACGACGAGCTTCGAGAGCTTGTATGGAAAAGTCAGGAACTGTATCCGAAAGCGTACCCGGGAGCGAAATGGCAGGAGAAGAAGAGCCAGTGGGTCTTCCCTTCAGGCGCACGGCTCTGGATGACATACCTCGAGCGGGACGAAGACGTTCTCCGCTATCAGGGTCAGGCCTTCTCTTACATTGCCTTTGATGAGTTAACACAACACCCCACACCGTTTGCATGGACCTATATGAGGTCACGTCTGCGTACTACTAACCCAGACCTACCGGTGTTCATGAGGGCTACAACCAACCCCGGCGGCCCCGGCCATGCTTGGGTTAAAGCTACATTCATTGATCCTGCTCCAGAAGGTCGCCCATTTGTGGCAACAGACCTAGAGAGCGGCGAACCATTACTGTATCCGGAGAACCACGAGAAGGCAGGAGAACCTCTCTTCTATCGCCGGTTCATCCCAGCTACACTACGAGATAATCCCTACCTTTTTGACGAAGGCACCTACGAAACCAACCTGCTCTCCCTACCTGAGATGCAGCGTAGGCAGCTTCTAGAAGGCGACTGGACTATAGCCGAAGGCGCTGCCTTCTCTGAGTTCCGCCAATCTACCCATGTCACAGAACCATTTGAGATACCAAATGACTGGCGTCGGTTCCGGTCATGTGACTACGGTTACAGTTCATTTAGTGCGGTGCATTGGTTTGCTATTGACCCGTCTTACGAAACACTTTACTGTTACAGAGAACTGTACGTTAGTAAACACACTGGTCGAGACTTAGCTAAAGCGGTCATGGAGCAGGAAGTCGGCGAAAACATACAGTATGGCATCCTCGACAGTTCGTGCTGGCACAACCGAGGACAGATTGGTCCTAGCATTGCTGAAGAGATGATTTCTGCCGGATGTAGGTGGAGACCTTCTGACCGTACCGCTGGTGCCCGAGTAGCGGGTAAGAACCGTCTACATGAACTCCTGAAGATTGATGAAGAGACAGAGCTACCCGGAATTGTGTTCTTCAATAACTGCCGCCAGATCATTGCGGATCTACCGGTAATACCGTCCGACCCTAAGGGTACAGACGACATCGATCCTCGATACAAAAGCGACCACGCATATGACTCCGTTAGATACGCCGTCATGTCTAGGCCCCGGGCAAACTCTCCCTTTGAAATGGGCGGCAAGCCTATCACCTCGTGGCAACCTTCTGACTCAGTATTTGGATACTAAAACATGGCTTTAATGGACCGACCCGAAGATCTCTCTACCGACGCAAAGGCGGACGATACTAACGTCGTTGCACTAGAAGAGGACGGCGATGTACAGCAGGAGAACATCGAGTTCTCTGGTCTAGTTGCCTATATCAATTCACAGTACCAGCGTTCTAAGACCCGTCGTGAGATGGACGAGGAGCGGTGGCTTCAGTCGTATCGTAACTACCGAGGCCTCTACGGCCCAGAGGTTCAGTTCACTGATACCGAAAAGTCACAAGCGTTCATTAAGATCACAAAGACTAAAGTCCTAGCCAGCTACGCACAGATCGTGGACGTACTGTTTGCCGGGTCTAAGTTCCCTATTGGTATCGAACCTCGCAAGTTCCCTAACAACGTGGCGGCTGCCCTATCCTACGACCCTAAGAAGATTACTCCTGAGAAGATTGAGGAGAAGCTAGGTAAGCAGGTAGGCTCTAAGAATAACATTACTCGCCCAGATCTTGAGAAAGACGCAGGCCTGTATGCTGACCGCCTTAAAGACGTAGAAGGTGATCTAGAGACTGGCCCCGGTGCCACTCCTACTTCGGTTACTTGGGAGCCAGCTAAGAAGGCAGCCCAAGGCATGGAGACAAAGATCCATGACCAGCTAGACGAAACTAATGCCGATAAGCACCTCCGCTCTGTTGCGTTTGAGTGTGCTTTGTTTGGTACCGGCGTCCTTAAAGGCCCCTTCGCATTCGACAAAGAATACCCTCGCTGGAATGAAGACGGTGAGTACGACCCACTGATGCAGACTATCCCTAAAGTGGAAGCAGTAAGCATCTGGGATTTCTACCCTGATCCAGACGCCCGTTCTATGGCAGATGCAGAGTTCACCGTTGAGCGTCATCGGATGAACCGTACGCAACTACGTGCGTTAAAGAACCGTCCGTTCTTCCGTGAAGAGAGCATCGAGTTTGCCCTAGAGTTTGGTACGAACTACATCCAGCACTACTGGGAAGATATCCTCGAGGACAACAATGTTGACTCTGATATCGAGCGTTACGAGGTACTAGAGTACTGGGGTATCATGGATACCGAGACTGCTCTGATGGCTGACATCGAGATCCCCGACGACTTCAAAGACCGTGACGAAATCCAGATCAACGCATGGGTATGTAATGGTCAGATCCTTCGTCTGGTGATGAACCCATTCACACCTACCCGTATTCCTTACTCCGCAGTTCCTTACGAACTGAACCCGTACAGCTTCTTCGGTATTGGTGTAGCAGAAAACATGGAAGACACGCAGTTGCTGATGAACGGCTTCATGCGAATGGCGGTAGATAACGCTGCACTGTCTGGTAACCTTCTTATCGAGGTGGACGAAACCAACCTTGTGCCGGGCCAAGACATGAAAGTGTTCCCGGGCAAGATCTTCCGCCGTCAGGCGGGTGCGCCGGGTCAGGCCATCTTTGGTACTAAATTCCCTAACGTATCCAGCGAACTCATTATGATGTTCGACAAGGCACGTCAGTTGGCGGATGAAAGCACTGGTATGCCTTCCTTCGCACACGGATCTACCGGCGTTACCGGTGTAGGCCGTACCGCTTCTGGTATGTCTATGCTGATGGGTGCTGCCGCACAGTCGATCAAGGCTGTGGTACGCAACATCGACGACTATCTTCTCAACCCTCTGGGTCGTTCTCTGTTTGCCTTCAATATGCAGTTTAACTTCGAAAAAGAGTTAGTCGGTGATCTGGAAGTTGTGGCTCGAGGCACAGAAAGCCTGATGCGGAACGAGATCCGTAGCCAGCGTCTGATGCAGTTCATGAACATGACAGCCAACCCTGCGATGATGCCGTTTGTTAAGTACGACTACATCCTGCGTGAGATTGCAGCGTCTATGGACCTCGACGAAGCTAAGATCCTAAACGATCCTCGTGAGGCGGCACTACAGGCCAAGCTGATGGCTGAGTTACAGGCTATGATGCCACCACCACCTCCACAGGCTCAACAGCCTCAGGGTGGTCCTCCCACACCAGAAGGCGGCCCTCCCGCCCCGGGCGCAGCACCTGAACCGGGTGGCCCGGGCTTCACCGGCGGTGGCGGCGGAGATAATGGCGGTAACCCGCCTCCCCAACAAGGCGGCCCCGTAGCTAATGGATAAGCAAGACTACCGCCATCTACTTATGCTGGTGAACAATGAAGAGCAGTATCAACGTCTACTGACTTACGTTGATGCTCGTATCAATCAGATCCGTCAGTTCATGGACACGGAGAAGGACCACCACCGCATCCTAGAGATGCAGGGGGCCATCTCTGAATTGAAGCGATTTAAAACCCTCCGAGACGAAGTCATTAAGGGCGCAGAATAGATGAGTGAGAACCCAGACGAGCAAGGCCTGATGGCGGACGTTAATCCTGATGCGGTCCCTGAGTATGAGGATGATACGGTTGTAGAGCTTCGTGAAGATGAAGTGGATATGATCGAGCGTCTGGTGTGGGCCGAGGCTGGTACCGAAGGCGAAGAAGGACGTAACGCTGTCCGTGGCGTGATCTTTAACCGTCTGGCTTCTGACCGTTTCCCTGACACGGTTGAAGAGGTAATTAACCAGCGGAATCAATTTGAGCCTATTGGTAAGTACGGTAGTGTTGGCGCTATCCCAGTACCAGATGAAACGCTGGCGAACCAAAAATACGAGATGAATGAATACCTGAATACGGGTATTGATGCCTCTGGTGGCCGTACATTCTTTCTGAACAAAGCAATCGCCCAAAAGCGTGGTACTGACTTTACCGGCGGCAAAGCCCTTACGATTGGCAATCACACATTCTATGACAGCTACCCCGGGCAAGCTCCTGTTGAGGTGCCTTCTACGTCTCACAACATTACGATTGTGGATAGTCGTCCGGGTACGGTCGAGGATATGGCCTCTGGACTAGCTGCTCCGGCACTAGAAACAGAAGAGACAGAGACTACTACCCCCCTTCCAGCGGACGATGAGATAGCCATGTCCTCTGGTCCCAGTCCAGTTTCTAGCTACACACCCACCACTTCAAACTCCGGTCCCGCTACCTCCGCTGTTGGTCCTGACGGTTCTGATTTTACTAATCGTGGTAACTCTAGCTTGGACCAACAGACTAGCTCTGCGTTCAGAGTTTCCGCCCCGGGTACAGTAGACAACTATAACGAGCAAAAAGGCCGAGTAGACACGGGTATCTTATCGGCTGTCCGTGAAGCGTTAGGCCTCGCCGAGGGCGGTATGCCTGTGAAAGGCGACCAAGATATCGAACCTCCTCAAGGAGATGGCTCTATTTTATCTGCCTACGAGCCTACTCTCCAAGAGAGAGCCAAGTACGCAATATCAGGCTTCCTACAAGATACGTTTGGTATGGGTAACTACGAGGCCAACGACTTATCGGAAAAGTTTACGGGGAACCCTAATGCTACGGATGGAAGTTATGGCATTGGCCTTGCTGATTTTACTCCCGCTGGCATTGCTTTTGGTATTGATAACGCAATAGATGGCTTCCAAAGAGCGAAAAACACAGGCGACACACTCGGAATGGGACTTTCGGCGGTCGAAGGTGGTCTCTCAGTCGTCGAAGCCTTCCCCCTCACCAAAGGACTAGCCAAAGGTGCTAAGAAGGGTCTCACTAACCTTGCAGACATCGCCGAGAATATGGACCCTAACACAGTAGGTTCGCTCGGCGGAAACGTCTTCTCCACCAAAAAGCTAGAGACAGAGCAGGCTACGCCAGATTCCGTAGAGACACTAGCTGAAGAAGTGTACACAGCACCTAAGCCCTCTAATCAGAGCTTCAATAATACGGTGACGGCGTACAAGCTATTCCGTGTAGACCCTAACCGCCCCGGTGAACTTTTTCCTCTCTATGTGGACGCCAAGACCGGTATCAAGCCTAACGAATGGACTGAAGCTGTCTCTGGCGAGATTGATCCTAAGACCGGTAAGGTTAAGTCATCTATTGGTAACCTAGCCTATCGTCCGGGATGGCATGCAGGAGATCTGCCTCTAGCAACTCATATCGGACCTACACACAAGATCACAGCGCAGCAAGCGGCAGACTTAGAAGCCCAAGGCGCTAACAACGTATTTAGTAAGAAGAACAGTAAGACGGGCGAAGTAGAATACTTTGAGCGCCTACGAGCCGAAGACACCGTCTGGGCGGAAGTAGAGATGCCAGCGGACACTGATTGGCAGTCGGTTGCGGACTCCAACGCCCGTGTGATGAACAACGGCAAGCCAGAAGCTAAGACGGCACATATCACAGACCAGATACCGTTTGGGGGTTTCTACCGTTACAAGACCAACCCTAACATGACGGGCGAGTGGCTGATCAGCGGCGACCTGAAGGTTAATCGGGTATTAGACGACGCCGAGGTATCTGAGATTAACAAGGCGGCTGGTGTTTATGGCGACATGCCTCGAGTGCCTTACACGAAATCTCAACCAAACACTGTACCTGCCCAAGTCGCAACCCAGACAGAAGAAGCGTTTAGCCTACAGGGCGGTCCTAATAAGCGTGTAGACACCCGACTTCCTGCCCAATCTGTACGGGAAGATGCCCTACAGACGGGTGAAATGGTTAGCGATGCCTCGGCCCTTTTAGGCAGCAATAATAAAATGAGCGAAAACTTTGCCATGATGGCAGAGAATTACCCGGGGTTAAAGAACCTATGGTCTGAGGACGTTGCAGAAACGGCGGCTAATGTTAAAGGTCAGATGACCGATAACATCGTAAGCCTCTACGATATGTCTGACAAGCTGGGTATCGCTGAAGAGAGCGCCCAGTGGTACCGTGGTGCGAATAGAATTGCTAACGGCCTAGCCGACAGGTTTGACCTTAATTCAGAACAAACGTCAGGTGTTCTGGCGGTGATGTCCCCGCAAAAGGACTGGTATCAGAATGTGGCCTTGGCTGAACGTCTGATTAAACACCACACCGAGTTAGGTCCAAATGCGCCTTGGACACAGGCAATGGACGACATTACCACAACTGTCCCGGCCTCCCGTAAGGCTAAAGGTACAACGGCCTTCCAAGACGGTAAAAATGGCAAGGTGTTAGAGCAGATCAAGGGTAAGACTTGGGGCGAGTTAGAAACCCCAGAACAGAAGGCTATGTGGCTCCGTGCTTACGACGAGGCTCACTTCGGTAAGAACTACCGTGAGGTAAGCCCTGAAGGCGATATCTTAGGTTATGCTGTTAAAAAGTCGGGCGAACCGGCGGGTCTGGTGCATCAAGGTTTTGGGGATATTGCAAAGGCCGTCCGTATCCTAGAGGGGGACGGATCAGTTAAGTCTATCTCGCCTGAGTTGGGCGGCAACCACAAAGTCCGAAACTTCTACAATAACATATACAACCCAGACAGCCCTGTAGACGTAACCGTCGATACTCATCAGATTGCTGCGGGTCTTCTACGGCCCCTTGGTTCAAGTTCAGTAGAAGTTACTCACGGCCTCAATGGTTCCAATATCAAGGGCAACCCTGCCAGATGGTCCAACGATGGTAAAGCTGACTCTGGGATGGCGGGAAGCTACGGGTTGTACTTCGATGCTACCGCTGACGCAGCCAAGCTGCGGGGTGTCTTGCCTCGTGAGATGCAGTCTGTCTCTTGGGAACAGCTACGCACACTCTTCCCTGTATCTCTAAAGAACAACAAAGGCTTTGTCCAAAGCACTGAAGCAATTTGGCGCATGGCCGACGAAGGCCAACTCACCGCTGATGGCGCTCGTAATATGATTATTGCAGAGGCCGAGAAGTTAGGCGCTGGCGGTGCCCCATCATGGAAGACTTACGCAGGTGCAGTTCGAGATATAGCCGCACCGGCAGCGGGTCTTATTGGTACCGCAGGTTTAGCTACAGCCGAAGAGGCACCTGAAGAATTCTCCAAAGGCGGCCTTACGCAAGGAGAATCCGAAAAAGGAATCCGTACACTAGAAGGTAAGGAGATGTCGGATAATGCCTTCAAATTAGACTTTAGTAAGGCGGACATAAACGACGACGGTAAACTCTCTGAGTACGAGAAGGCTCGGGGTGAGGCCGTACAAAAAGCATTACATGAAGAGGACGGAATTATGAAAGCTGCACATGGCGGAATGCCTTGCGGTTGCGGAGGCGACTGTGACGGATCGTGTATGGAAGGCTCTATGCCGGGAATGACTGTGGGTATCGACCCTGTATCCGGTAACGAGATCCCCCTCGGATCAGAAGCAGAGAATGTACGGGATGATATCCCTGCAATGCTCTCTGAGGGCGAGTACGTTCTCCCAGCGGACGTTGTTAAGTGGCACGGCCTAAAGCACATCTCAGGAATGATGATGGAAGCTAAGGCTGGCCTGATGTCACTACAAGCTATGGGTCAGATCCACGAAGTAGAAGAAGTCTTCTATGACGAGGAAACAGAATACGAAGACGACATGATGGTATGCCCACAGTGCGATGGCGAAGGCTGCGACCACTGCGACGGCCTAGGATACCACGAAGAAGGTGAGGCGTCCTACGAGACCCCCGAAGGCAACGAAGTAGATGTGGCCGAGGTTATCACCGAAGAAGAATACGCAGAGGACGACGAGGAAGAAGAAGAGACCGTCGAAACTCTCAGCTATGCGATGAACAGCACACCGAAAGTTGCATTCATCCGTTAATTTGCGTGGGACGGGCTACCCGCAAAACCCCGGATAAATAAGGAAAATCCGGCTACTTTTCGGCCCCCTAAGGAGAAATCATGGCTAAGTACCGTGGTGAGTATCGAGACTCTGTCGATACTGAAGAGAAGCCCTACTCGGAAGAGTTGGCACAAGAGACGCAATCAACCTCAAACACAGACAATGATGAAGCATCGTTTAAAAAACGATACGGCGACCTGCGTCGTCACATGCAAAATCAGATGTCTAGCAAAGACCGGGAACTTCAGGAGATGAAGTCTCAGTTGGAAGCTGCAACTAAAAAGCAGATCCGCTTCCCTAAGTCTGAGCAAGAAGTTGCAGACTGGATGAAGAAGTATCCAGATGTAGCCTCCATTATCGATACCATTGCACAGAAACGCTCATTGGAAGCACTGGCTATGGGTGAGAAGAAGATGGAAGGCTTGCGAAAGCTAGAGAGCAGCATCACCCGTGAGAAAGCGGAGATGGCCCTGAAAAAGATCCATCCGGACTTTGATCGTATCCGACAAGACCCGGGCTTCCATGAATGGGCTAAGAAGCAGCCTAACTGGATACAGGATGCTCTATATAAGAATGCTAATGACCCGCTGTCAGCCGCTCGAGCAATCGACCTGTATAAAGCAGACAAAGGCATTAAACGAATACGAGCCACAGGCAACGACGCCGCCCAATCTGTTGGTCGGTCAGGTAGTACAGCACCCGCTGCCGGTGGACGCCCCCGTTTCTCTGAGAGTCAGGTTAGTAAGATGACCTCGGCTGAGTATGAGAAGAACGAAGAAGCAATCCTTGAGTCAATTAAAAAGGGTTCCTTCCAATACGACCTATCGGGCGCTGCTCGATAAGTACCCTTGATTAGCTGCCTATAAAGGTGGTATAATAAAGGGGCTTTAAGAACTGTAGCTAATACGGTTCATAGGCAATGCAGAGCCGCTAACTAGCCTACCTCTGCCACACCCTATCCCATTACAGAAGCAAGAACCTCGAAGACTACCAGAGCCTGTAGGCCCGTGGACGGTTAGCGCCTGAAACGCACCCTAGAGCAAGTTCTGCCCTTACTTCGTTCTTCTATCTGACCTTAGCAAGTCACTCTTAGTGACTTTTGTTATCGCCATTAGAAGGAGAACAAACAATGGCATTCGCAAAAGCATCAGGTTACACCAACCTGCCCAATGGTAACTTCTCGCCAGTAATTTACAGCCAGAAGGTCCAGAAGGAATTTCGTAAAACTTCTGTCGTAGAAGACATTACGAACACAGACTACACAGGTGAGATCAGCCAGTACGGTGATAGCGTTCGCATCATCAAAGAGCCTGAAATCACAGTGTCTAACTACGCTCGTGGTACAACTCTGGCGACACAAGACATCGCCGACGCTGACTTCACAATGGTCGTAGACCAAGCGAACTACTTCCAGTTCGCAATCGACGACATCGAAGCAGCACACTCACACGTTAACTTCATGGATCTGGCGACAGACCGTGCAGCGTACCGTTTGGCTGATACATTTGACTCAGAAGTTCTGGGTTACTTGTCCGGTTGGACTGGTGGTGCTGGCTCGTGGGCACGTCGTACAGCGACAAACGGCACAAAAGCCGACACAAACGCTGGCGTAGACGAACTCTTGGCAGCAAACAAGCTGGACATCACTGACTTCGGTGGTGCTGACTTGGGCGCTGACGGAGAGGTCACATCTATCCCAGTCGCAGCCGGTGGCGGCGCTGGTGGCATTACATCACCTTTGGCTTTGCTTAACCGCATCGCTCGTAAGATGGACCAAGCCAACGTAGACCAAGACGGTCGTTGGGTTGTTCTTGATCCGGTGATGATCGAGTTGCTGATGGACGAAGACTCTAAGTTCGTTAACGCAGATTTCGGTGGCGGTGATGAGATCCGTAACGGTCGTATGGGCGGTAACTTGGTTCGTGGACTCCGTGTCTACAAATCAAACAACCTGCCATATGTCGGTACAGGTCCAGACACCAACGCATCGGCAGGCTCCGAGACAAACTTCGGTGTCGTCGTTGCAGGCCATGACTCTGCAATCGCATCTGCACAGCAGCTTGCAAAAACAGAGAGCTTCCGCTCACCAGAGACATTCTCTGACATCGTGCGTGGTATGCAGCTTTACGGTCGGAAGGTACTCCGCCCCGAGGCTCTGTTCACTGCAAACTACAACGCAGCCTAAGACTACAGGGGAGGCCTTCGGGCCTCCTCATCCCTTATTGAGAGCCTGATATGCCCACAACATTTATGACACTGACCAATGAGTTGCTTCGTCGTTTGAATGAAGTGGAAATTCAGCAGGCAGACTTTCTAAGCACACGAGGTGTGCAGGCTCTGTCTAAAGATGCAATTAAGGCGTCTATCGCTAAAATTAACGCCGCTGAATTTGAGTGGCCGTTTAACTCCGCAGAACATTCCCAGATACTGACAGTAGGTCAAGAAGACTATAGCTGGCCTAACTTCTTCAAGTCCGTTGAATGGGGCAGCTTCTATATTGTTAACGATGGCACACAAGCCACCACAACAACATCCTTAAATTTTATATCTCGTGACTATTACTACGACCGCTTGCGCAATGCTGACCTAGACGCTGGTGCCACTGGCCTAGACATCCCTGCATCAGTATTTCCGCTACACGGAAATGGCTACGGGGTAACACCTACACCTAACAAGCCGTATGTAATTCGTTTCCGTTACTTCTTAAACAACGCAAACCTGATCAACTATAATGACCAGACCCGGGTACCTACTACGTTTGATCATGTGATCATCGCCGGTGCCATGTATCATATGTACCTATTCCGAGATAACTCGGAGATGGCGGGTATTGCACAGCAAGAGTTTATGTCTGGTATCAAAGAGATGCAGACGCTCCTCCTTAACAAGTACATCTCTATTGAAGACACTAGGATCAGCTTCTAATGCCGGATAACATCCAGTCATATAAGGTGGTATCTTCGGGCGGTCTCGACGCAAGTCAGAACCACCTTTTGCTATCTGAGGAGGCCCCCGGTGTAGCCATCCGCTTGGTGAACTATGAGGTGTCTCTGTTTGGTGGGTATCGCCGCATCAACGGCTTTGTCCCTTACGGCGGCGACAGCATCGCTACGGTAGGCGGAGACGAGTCCGAAGGTAAGGTATACAATCTATCTATTTACTATGACGATAGCTTGTTTCGAGAAGATCTGTTGGCTGCCCGTAAGGATCGTTCCTTCAGCTATACAGTCGTAACTACTCGCTCTGTCTTTAACGGCAGTGATGATAATAGCCGACCTCTGTCCGTCACAAACTCTACGTCCCTCGGTGTGTACCTAAACGGTAGCGAACTTCTTCGCTCAGAGTACACCATTGATATAGCGAACAATGCGATTACTCTAGATACGGCGGCTGACCCCGGTGACGTAGTAGTCATCGATAACCACGAGTATTCGTTCTTCCGCTTTGTGCCTTTAGTAGGCTGGTCGGCACACTCCACCGGACTGACGCATCCTACCAGAACAGGTACCTTTAAGGACGAAGTATTCCGTATCAGATCTGCCCAGTTCAACTTCGGTGACGGCAATAAGATCTGCTTCGTGGACGGGGTTAACAACGCACTTGTATTCGACGGAGTTAACTGGAAGTACCTAAATCCTACTGGGGCAGGTACTGACGCAGACCCGGGCGGTGTGATGTGTTTCGAGGCCCCGGAGATTGTAGAGGTATATGAGAACCACCTCTGGTTTGGTGGGGATCTATCGGACGCCTCCAACATTGCTTATTCGTCCCCTCGTAATGAAAACGATTGGACAGCCGCAGGCGGTGCCGGACAGCTACCTATTGGCTTTGACCTAGTACAATTAAAGCCCTTCCGTGACACTCTGTTTGTGTTCGGCGGGAACTCAATCAAGAAGGTTATCTCCAGTTCCGACGTAAACACTCCTTTTATTCTAGAGCAGGTTACAGCCAACGTAGGCTGCGTTGCACGAGACAGTGTACTAGAACTTGGTGGTGACTTAGTATTCCTCGCACCAGACGGCCTACGTCCTGTGGCGGGTACGTCTCGAATTGGGGACGTTGAATTAGAGACCATCTCTAAACGAATACAGCCAACGATCTCTCAGCTACCTGAGTTGTACGACCTGAATGATCTATGTGGTTGTGTTATCCGAAATAAGTCGCAGCTACGGTACTTCGTCTCTAATGAGGACACCAACCTGTCTGATGCCTTTGGTATCATCGGCGGTCTTCGTACATCTGACCAAAGGCTGGGGTGGGAGTTTGGAGAACTGCTAGGGATACGGGCCTCTTGTACGACCTCCGGTTATATTGGTGGTACGGAGTTTGTCTTCCACGGAGACTTTGACGGCAAGGTCTATCGGCAGGAACAGGGCAACACCTTTGCTGATGAAAACATTGTAGCGGTGTATTCTACTCCTTTCTACGACTTCGGCGACACAGAGATCCGTAAAATCATGCGGAAGGTTAACACCTTCATCCGGGCTGAAGGCCCCTTAGAAATGAACCTCGCTGTTGTCTACGATTACTTCTCCCCCGACGTATCTAACCCTTCTTCTTACTTAGAGACGAGTAAAGGTCAGCCGGTTCAGTATCGAGGCCAGAACATTGACTACGGGGCCTCTCTTGTGACCTACGGCGGGTCTGAAAAGCCCATCCTTCACACGCCCATAGAAGGCAGCGGCAACGCCGTTCAAATCACATATGTAACTACCGGAGACTTCGCCCCCTACTCAATTCAGGGCCTAGTGTTCGAGTTCACTATCTCAGGAAGACGATAATGACAGGCTATACCCGGCAATCAACCTCACAGATCATTAACGGGGCCAACATCACGGCTCCTCCTCTGAATGCTGAATTTAACCAGCTTGTAACTGCTTTTGGGCCGGGCGGACATTCCCACGACGGGTCTACAGGTAATGCCCCTAAGATTGAGTTAAGTACCTCAGTTGATGGATATCTGCCGGCAGTCCACGGCGGTACTGGAGGTAAGAACAACCCGTCGGCAACATCTAACCCAACTAATGGGGATGATGCCAATGACGGATATGCTCGTGGTTCTTTCTGGTATAATTATTATGACGACCGTTGGTACATTTGTTATAACAACGCCGTAGGCTCGGCTGTCTGGCGGGAACTGCTGACGGTAGAGACCGGATCTGTATTAGAGCCGCATATCACCAACACAGTTGACCTTGGTTCCAACCTAATTCGCTTCAAGGATCTGTATCTCTCTGGGGATGTAGATGTGGCAGGCAACACGGCCCTAACCGGCACACTGAACATAACAGGGGCTACAGCCCTTAGTTCAACGCTGGGCGTAACTGGCGATACTACGTTGGTTAACCTATCTGCTACAGGCACCTCTACGCTTACCTCGGTGGATGTTAACTCCGGTGCTGTCGATAATACGGTTATTGGTAATACAACCCCAGCCGCAGGTACGTTTACCACACTGAACGCCAATACAAGCCTTACAGCGGCCACAGCCGACATTAACGGCGGCACTATCGATGGCGCTACTATTGGTGCTTCTACACCTTCTACAGGTGATTTCACAACAGTATCTACAACAGGTCAGGCTACACTTGCATCTGCGGATATTAACGGTGGTAGCATTGATGGTACTGTAATCGGTGCAACTAGCCACACCACAGGTAAGTTCACTACGGTACAATCAACGGGCCAAGCTACCCTAGCTTCTGCTGACATTAACGGCGGTGCAATCGACGGTACAACCATTGGTACAACTACACCTAGCAGCGGTGCGTTTACTACAGTGTCTGCCTCTGGTGGTGTTGCGGGTGACCTTACAGGCGATGTAACAGGTAACGTAACAGGGAATATCACGGGTAATGTAACGGGTGATGTCACTGGCAATGTGACAGGTAACATTACTTCTACAGGTTCTTCTAGCTTCAACAACGTGACTATAGACGGTACGTTGAACATGAACGCTGGTACAACTGCTACCATCACTAACCTTACTGATCCTACTAATCCTCAAGATGCTGCTACTAAAGCGTATGTAGATGCTGAGATTGCTGATGTAATTGATTCCGCCCCGGGCACACTTGATACGCTGAACGAACTAGCTGCTGCGCTGGGAGATGACGCTAACTTCTCTACCACTGTAACTAATAGCATTGCTACTAAGCTGCCTCTAGCTGGTGGTGCAATGAGTGGCGCTATTGCTATGGGCGGGAATAAGGTAACAGGTGTTACTGATCCTACTGCCGCACAGGATGCTGCTACTAAGGCTTATGTAGATCAACAGGATGGCCTACAGGTTACTAAGTCTGGCGATACTATGTCTGGTAACCTTGCAATGGGTTCCAACAAAGTAACTGGCTTGGCTGCCCCTACTTCAGGTGGTGATGCAACTAACAAGACATACGTAGATGGCATTCTTGGTTCAGCTACTGCTGCGGCTACAAGTGCTGCAAACGCTGCTACATCTGAAGCTAATGCGGCAACAAGTGAAACTAACGCAAGTAACTCAGCTAGTGCTGCTGCTACCAGTGAAGCTAATGCGGCTGCATCTTATGATGACTTTGATGACCGCTACCTTGGACCAAAGGCAGTAGCGCCTGCACTGGATAACGATGGTGATGCACTTATAGTTGGTGCTTTGTACTTCAACACAGCCAGCGACATCATGTACGTTTATGGCTCTGGTGGTTGGGTTCCTGCTGGCTCATCTGTGAATGGTACATCTGATCGTGTTACTTATACTGCTTCGGCTGGTCAGACAGTCTTTGCTGCTACCTACGATACAGGCTACGTAGATGTGTACCTTAACGGTGTGAAGCTGTTAGCTGGTACAGACTTTACTGCTACGAATGGTACAAGCATTGCTCTTGCTTCAGGTGCTACACTTAACGATGTAGTAGACATTGTAGCTTACGGTACGTTTACCCTAGCAGATAACTACACGAAGACACAGTCAGATGCTCGTTACGTTGAAGTAGCTGGCGACACTATGACTGGTGATCTGACTGTACCCATCGTCACGATTACAAACGAAATTGAGCTTGAAGGTGCTACGGGTTCAAATGCTCTTATCCAAAAGAACGCAAGTACGGGCCGTGATGAGTTGCAGATTTATGCAGGTGGCGATGCCTATTCAACTGGGTCGAGAGGGGCTGGCATCCATCTATATGGAAACTCCGATAGTGAACACGATGGAAACTTTGCGGTCCTAACAGGTCCAGACGACAACGGCGATGCCCGTATCATTGCAGCAGGTCGAGAAGATAAAACTCACGTCACCATTGGTAATGGTATTTGGGATTACGTTGATGACGGAGATGACCACGCACTGCTTAACCTTAAAGGTGCATCTGCCCAGCCATCCCTGCTGATCGAAGGTGCGAGTTCTACAGAGGGTGACATCGTTACCGTCACTGGCGAAGCTATGCAGTTTGGGCATTGGGACAAGGCATCTACGACATTTACAGAACGTATGAGACTCTCCTCCAACGGCGATATCAACTTCTTCGAGGACACAGGCACCACGCCAAAGTTTTACTGGTCAGCTTCCACAGAACGGTTGGGTCTGGGGACTATAACTCCTAGCACACCGCTTCATGTTTTTGCGGGATCTAACAACACTGATGTGGCTATCTTTACAGGTGCGCAGCTTTCAAGAGGGTTAAAAATATCGACGTTTAGCAGTAGTGGAAGTAATGATGGCGGAGCAAACCTAAACGTATTCAATGCTCTGACAGCTTCTATTAATGGTACAGAGGCTTTTCGTCTAGACTCGGGAGGTGTAGACATAACAGGTGCTAATACCACCCTTAAAATAAGCAATACCGCTGAAACAGACGCCTCTTTGATCCTCGTAGACAGCGCCGATCCAAATCAAAACATGACAATGGCATATAATTGCCAAATTGAAGAAGGTCGGATCGACGTTGACGGAAAAACCCATGTGGCATTCCGACAGGATGGAAACACTTATTTCGGAGAAGGTGGTGGCGGCACGTCCGCTCCATATTACGATGCGGGGAATGCAACTCAAATTTTCCCCCAAATTGCACTCAACTCGACAGCCGCAGGGACAAAAAACAACGGAACAATGGGGCTGTTTACGTGGGGAACTGGTGGAAATGTTGAAACGCAACTTGTTCTTGGTCACTCGACGAGCGGAGTCATTGGCGACAACTCAACGGCATTGGTTGAGGGGAACAATTTGGGCCGTATGTTGTGGAATGGCTCGGATGGGACAAAGATGGCCAACGGTGCTTTCATGTTTGCTGAAGCGGCTGGGACATGGACAAGTTCAACAGCACCGACCAATTTAACTATCGGTATTGAAAAAGATGATGGTTCATATGCTTCTACTATGCTTTCGCATGATGGATATTGGGGAATGTCAGACTTAAGCCGTTGGTCAACTACTGGAACCATCCCCAACAGCTTGCTTCACCTCTACGGCAACAGCCCAATCCTAACCATCGACAACGCCACCGAAACTGAGGGTGGCATCCTTTTCCGAGATGGCAACGCAGGAACCCCCGACTCGCAATCGGCGGCCATTATGTTCGACTCTGGTAGCACAGTATCAACTAACGCTTTGAGCTTTTACAGCAATGACTACCAAGACGGCGAATCAGCGTTGGCGATGCGGATTCATCACGATGGAGAGGTTTCAAGACCGAAACAACCGGCGTTTCATGCTGAGACCTCAATCACCGAAAGCCCAATGGTCAATGGCGACATAACTTTTGGCGTTGAATTGTTGGATAACAATGGGGATTATACCACGTCAAACGGTCGCTTCACCGCACCGGTTGATGGACTTTACACTTTCACTGCGGTCTTAACTTTCGTCGATGGTGATAATGTCGATGATTCGATGGCTATGGTATTTAAGGTCAACGGGGCAGGCTATGCAAGTTTCCTAAATGATCCAAATGTTCATTCTGGGACGGGAATAGAATCATCAAACTCATTTTCATGTGTTGTGAGCCTATCGGCTGGGGACTATGTGACGGTGGCCCTTAGCGGGGTTTCATCGACTAGACCTTGCGCTCTGAAAGACCCATCACACTTCATGGGACATCTAATCTAAAAGGAGGCATAGAAAATGTCACACACAATCACACTCACAATCGAAGATCATGATTATAAGGCAATGGAGTCGATCGCCGTTTCTGTTCAAGAATGGGCGGATAATTTTATCGCAGTTCGGTCAAATAAAGCAAAGTCTGAAATCATTAGCAAGTTGGTCGAACACTGTAACGCCAACTCTGTTGCGCTTGCGGTTGGTGAAGCTGTTCAAATCACACAAGCCTATGACTTAGGTGTAGTTGATACGGCGGCTAACGTAAGAGCAGCAGCCCTCTAGTGGGCATTTGCCTATGTTTTGAAGGATAGAGGATATTTACGATGAGTAAGGCACGGACACTAGCTAATCTGATCTCAGATAATGCTGAACTAGCAGACGGTCAAATCAGTGTTGCTGAAGTGGTCGGTGCTGCACCTACCGCTAACCCTACGTTTACTGGTAATGTATCTCTAGGTGACAACGACAAAGCCATCTTTGGCGCTGGGTCTGACCTACAGATTTACCACGATGGGTCTAATAGTTATATCAAGGAAGCAGGGCAAGGTGCCTTGGTATTACAGGGTACGCATATGTACCTGAAAAGCACCGCTGATGAATACTACTTAAAGAATACAGCGGATGGTTCTGTTGAGGTTTACCACAACGGCTCCGCCAAACTCGCCACCACCAGCACAGGTGTAGACGTCACTGGGACTATCACCAGCGATGGGCTGACTGTGGACACAAACACGCTTCACGTTGATGCAGCGAATAATAAGGTGGGTATCGGTACGAGTTTGCCTGATGCAAAGTTGATGGTTTCTGAGAATACAAACGACACCGCATCCGCACTATTTTACAACGCAGCGGGTGGGTCTGGGTCTGTTCAAGGTAAAGGCTATATCGGTTTTGGCATTGGTGAAGGTTGGAACTTTCACGGGGCAGAGATTGGCTGGGATCAAGAGGCGACGTCTGGCTACCGACAGGCTCTTACGTTTTCAACTAGGGGAAACTCTGATGTCCGCCCCACAGAACGTATGCGCATCGACAGCAGCGGTAACCTGCTCGTGGGTAAGACGAGTGCAGACCATCCAACTTCAGCGGGTGTGGAAATTAGGCCAGACAGTCTTCGTATTTCTCGGGGGAGCAACCCTGCTGCGTTTTTTGATAGGCGTACAACGGATGGGGAGATTGCGAGGTTTAGCAAAAACGGCTCCACTGTGGGGAGCCTGTCTGTTAGTGATGGTGATCGGCTTAACGTCAATTCGGGCGTTATGGGGTTTAAGTTATATGATGATGGCCAAGCAATTCTCCCCACCAATGGAAGCGGCACAAACGCAGATGCACAGGTGTCTCTTGGGGGATCAACGGTACGCTTTAAGGATTTGTATCTCTCTGGCAGTCTTTACCCATCTAACGGTGTATACCTTGGCGGGACTGGGTCGGCTAATAAGCTGGATGACGTGGAGACTGGCACGTTTTCGCCTTCAATTATTGCATACTATGGAAATAATCCAGTCATTAGTTACTTTAGACAACAAGGTAATTATACCAAAGTGGGTGACCTAGTACACGTTAGTATAATGATTGATATTCAGTCGGCATCCAATCTAAGCTCCGATTTGATAATGGTTGGGCCTCTGCCGTTTGCTATAAGTCCCGGTGTAGAAGCCGAGGGCGTTTCAAATACGTCAGCTTGGACCCCACAACGAGGAAATAATATTAGTATTGGCTGCCACTCTATTACCCAGTCTTACATGGGCTTTTTAACGAGCAACCCCGGTTCTGGATGGGGGTGGGAAC
>Ga0209555_10000161_pt1 | contig 58202 bp, 55 predicted proteins | sample SaaInl85LU_5_DNA_FD_184643 | JGI IMG/M metagenome (GOLD analysis project Ga0209555, IMG submission 184643) | Marine microbial communities from expanding oxygen minimum zones in the Saanich Inlet - ESP_85LU_5_DNA (SPAdes) (version 2) | ecosystem: Environmental > Aquatic > Marine > Intertidal...
TGGGAGAGTAGGTCGCCGCCATCCTCAAGCCCCTCACAGCAATGTGAGGGGCTTTTTTTATACCTTATATTATTGGGAGGTGTAGATAAAAAAAGGACCCCTTTTGGGGCCCTCTGCTCACTCACGCTAGTTCAAAAGAACGATTTGATTGATGATTGTTTTGTTTCGTAAACAATTTCTATTAAACGCGTGGTAAATCTCCATCTCCTTTTAAGGGTAAGTGGCTCTCACCCATAAGGAACTTATCTACATGGTGTGCTGCTTGTCTTCCTTCTGAAATCGCCCAGACAATAAGAGATTGTCCTCTTCTTTGATCTCCAGCTGCAAATACACCGGATACATTTGTCTTATAATCATTCTCTTCAGCGGCAATGTTACCTCGGTTATCGAATGTTAACCCAAAGCTTTCTGCCAAAGTATTTTCTGACCCTGTAAAGCCTAATGCGAGAAGCGCAAGGTTGCAATCCCAAGTTTTAGAAGATTTTTCTCTTTCGACTAATTGCATACGACCATCTTTGTATTCCCAACTGACCTCTACAGTTTCTAATCCTAGAAGCTCTCCTTTATCATTTCCTATGAATCTCTTCGTCATAATACTGAAATGCCGATCTACCCCCTCTTTATGAGAGGTGCTCTCTCTGAGGCGCATCGGCCAGAATGGCCAAGGTTGATTCTCAGGACGGTCTTTTGTTGCCATTGGCATGATCTCGAAGTTTTGAATGCTGCGTGCAGCTTGTCTTCTTGAAGTTCCAATACAGTCAGATCCTGTATCTCCACCTCCGATTACGATGACGTCTTTACCTTCGGCAGTGATTCTCTCACCGTTAATTTTGAGATTCGAAACTCGGCGGTTATTTTGTGGTAAGAAATCCATTGCTTGAACTACGCCTTCAAGATCGGCACCTTCAACAGGTAAACCTCTCCTTACCGTTGCCCCTCCACAGAGAACTACCGCGTCATGATTTTCTTTGATTTCATTTGCATCAATATTTACCCCAACGTGAGCACCAGTTTTGAATTGTATGCCTTCCTCTTCTAAAAGAGCAATTCTTCGATCAATAATGGTTTTCTCTAACTTGAAGTCTGGAATTCCGAATCGCAATAATCCACCAACCTTTTCGTCTCTTTCGAAAACGGTTACTTCATGCCCGGCTCTGTTTAATTGCTGTGCCGCAGCTAAACCTGAAGGTCCTGAGCCAATAACAGCGACTTTTTTGCCAGTACGCGTCTTTGGAGGCATTGCTTTAAGATAGCCGTTAGCAAAGGCAGTCTCTACAATGTTTTTCTCGATATTTTCGATAGATACTGGGTCCTCGTTGATCCCTAGAACACATGCTTCTTCGCATGGTGCGGGGCAAAGTCTTCCTGTAAATTCAGGGAAGTTGTTCGTAGAATGTAATATTTGAGATGCTTTCTCCCAATTACCTTCATATACGGCATCGTTGAAATCAGGAATTAAATTTCCTAACGGACATCCGCTATGACAAAATGGGATTCCACAATTCATACAACGAGCTCCCTGTTCCTTTAGTTCTTCTTCTTTTAAAGGCTGGGTAAATTCTTTATAGTTTTTTGTTCGCTCTTCTACAGGAAGATATCCTTCTGTTTTGCGTTTGAACTCTAAAAATCCGGTTGTCTTTCCCATTAGTTACTTGTTGTTTGGTTTTCTTCAGCGATTCTAATCAGTGCCTGACGATATTCTTCTGGGAATACTTTCACAAAGTTCCCAACCTCTTTCTCCCAATTGGTTAACAGTTTTTCTGCCAGTGGGCTCATCGTAAGGTTGTAGTGATTTTCGACTAAAGTGAATAATTCTTTTTGATCTTCTTCGGTTTCAACGGCCAGTAAATTAAGATCAGGATTCTTAACGCCTGCTATAAAGGTTTTGTCTGGATCATATACATAGGCCAGACCACCACTCATTCCTGCACCGAAGTTTCTTCCTACTTTTCCTAGGATTACAGCAACTCCACCAGTCATGTATTCACAACCGTGATCACCGATTCCTTCAACGACCGCCTTGGCTCCTGAATTTCTTACACAGAAACGTTCTCCTGCAAGACCATTAATGTAGGCCTCTCCTGTAGTGGCACCGTATAAACAAACGTTACCTGTAATTACGTTGTTGTGTGATTCAAAGGATGAACCATTAGGAACACGAACTACGAGTCTCGCTCCTGAAAGGCCTTTTCCGAGGTAATCGTTGGTTGCTCCGTTAACTACTAGTGTTAGTCCTTTAGTGCTGAAAGCTCCAAAGCTTTGCCCAGCGAATCCATTAAAGACTACACGTAGTGTGTTGTCTGGTAGCCCGTCTGCCCCATAGATTTTTGAAACTTCATTCGAAATGATTGCCCCTACTGCACGATTAGTGTTGCTGATTGGGAATTCGAGCTGAGTTTTTTCTTTTCGGTAGAGTGCAGGGTGCGCTTTGCTTAATATTTCGAAATCAATCGCATCTGCTGTTTCGTCTACCTGTTTTTCTGTATTTCTGATTGACACACCTTCAGGGGTATCAATAACTTTCAAAATAGGACTCAAGTCTAAACCTCTTGTTTTGTAATGATCTAGTACGTTTGATCGTTCAAGCTTTTGAACTTGACCCACCATTTCATCAATAGTTCTAAATCCAAGTTCTGCCATGATCTCGCGTAATTCTTGAGCTACAAAATACATGAAGTTAACTACGTGCTCAGGCTGTCCTTTAAATTTCTTGCGAAGCTCAGGGTTCTGGGTTGCGATACCTACTGGACAAGTATTTAGGTGACACACTCGCATCATAATACAACCTGAAGCTACTAGAGGTGCTGTTGCAAAACCGAACTCTTCTGCTCCCAAAAGACATGCAATGGCTACATCGCGTCCTGTTTTTAATTGTCCATCACACTCAAGAACAATTCTCGATCGAAGGTTGTTCATTACCAGAGTTTGCTGAGCTTCTGCTACACCTAATTCCCAAGGGAGTCCGGCGTGTTTCAGAGAGGTAAGAGGAGATGCTCCTGTACCTCCGTCATAACCAGAAATTAGAATTACATCTGCGTTAGCTTTTGAAACCCCCGCAGCAATGGTTCCTACTCCGATTTCTGATACCAATTTTACATTGATTCTCGCTTCTCTGTTCGCTGATTTTAAATCGTAAATAAGTTGAGAAAGATCTTCGATTGAGTAGATGTCATGATGCGGAGGTGGGGAAATTAAACCAACATAAGGAGTTGAGTTTCTCGTTTTAGCAATATCGGGATTAACCTTAGGTCCAGGAAGTTGACCTCCTTCACCAGGTTTTGCTCCTTGAGCCATTTTGATTTGAATTTCCTTGGCGCTAGTAAGATAATTAGAGGTTACTCCAAATCGACCAGAAGCGACCTGCTTGATTGCAGAGTTTCTCCAATCGCCATCTTCAGTTTTATAGAAACGGATGGTCTCTTCACCACCTTCCCCTGAATTCGATTTACCGCCGATTCGGTTCATGGCGATCGCCAAGTTTTCGTGAGCTTCCTTACTAATACTACCATATGACATTGCTCCTGTTTTGAATCGCTTTACGATTTCTGTCCAAGGTTCAACTTCGTCAAGTGGAATAGGGTCATAGTTTGTGAACTCTAATAATCCGCGAATAGTAAGTAGTCGTTTTGACTGCTCATTAATTCGTTTGGCATATTCTTTATAGGATTTTGGTTCATTGAGTCGAACCGCCTTTTGTAGTGTGGCAACACTGATAGGGTCAAATGCATGTTGCTCTCCATTTCTTCTCCAGCGGTATTCTCCACCCACTTCTAAATCTAAATCAGCAGGAGTTTCAGCTGCGGTAAATGCTTTGTCATGTCGAAGAGCAATTTCTTTTTCGATCTCCATCAGACCAATTCCTTCAATTCGTGTAGGCGTGATGGGGAAGTATTTACGAACCACCACAGAGTTCAGACCGATACATTCGAAGATTTGTGAACCTCGGTACGAATTAAGTGTCGAAATACCCACTTTATTCATCACCTTAAGAATTCCCTTGCCTACTGCTTTGTTGTAGTTCTTAATCGCTTTCTCAGTGTCCTCATAACTAAACCCTTCATTCAGTGCTTGCGCAGTGATAAGTTCATTGACTAGGTATGGATTCACCGCACTAGCTCCGTATCCGAATAATAATGAGAAATGGTGAACTTCACGGGGCTCTGCAGATTCGATAATTAAGCTAACTAGAGATCGGCGTTGTAGGCGTCCAAGACCGTGATTTACATAAGAACAAGCAAGTAGCGCTGGTATAGCGGCATTTTCACTATCTACTTTACGATCTGATAGAATGATAATAGATACCCCACTATCAATGGCCTCTGCAGCGTCTTTTACTAGCTTTTCTAAAGCCTTTTCTAGGCCGTTTACCCCTTCTTTTACAGGATATAGGATGTCTAGAGTAGCGGTTTCGAAACCTGCATTATCCTCATGTCTTCTGATTTTCTCTAAATCTTCTTTAGAGATAACAGGGTTTTGGATTTTTAATTTGTGGCATTGCTTTTCGTCAATTTCGAAGAGGTTGTAATCTCGACCTAGTGTTAAACTGATGTCTGTGATCATCTCTTCTCGAATACCATCTAGTGGTGGATTCGTTACCTGAGCGAAAAGCTGTTTAAAGTAATTGTAAAGTAGTTGTGGACGTTCAGAAAGCACGGCAATAGGAGTGTCAGAGCCCATCGATCCGATAGGTTCTGCGCCGTTTTCAGCCATTGGTAAAATAATACGACTGATATCCTCTCTGGTGTAGCCAAAAAACTTGGCTCTAGTTTCAAGACTTGCTGAAGGCTGATGCACCTCACAAGCTCCGTATTCAATATCTTTTAAATGGGTTAGCTTTTCATCTACCCATTGCTTGTAAGGGTGTTTACTGACGATTTCTTTCTTCACCTCTTCATCGCCAACGATTCTACCGGCTTCCATGTCTACAAGGAACATTTTACCCGGTTCTAGTCGCCCGTGAGACTCTATGTTTTCAGTTTCAATGTCGACTACACCAATCTCTGATGACATAATTACGTATCCATCTTTGGTTACGCTATATCTAGAAGGACGAAGACCATTTCTATCTAAAACTGCACCGATATACACTCCGTCGGTAAAAGGAATCGACGCTGGACCATCCCATGGCTCCATTAAACAAGAGTTGTATTCATAAAATGCCTTTTTGTCGGCATCCATAGATTCATTTTTCTCCCAAGCCTCTGGCACGAGCATCATCATTACTTCAGGAAGCGTTCTTCCTGTCATTAGCAATAATTCAACGACCATATCTAAACTTGCAGAGTCTGATTTACCTGGAATGATGATCGGGATTATCGCCTTTATCTCGTCGTCAAACCAGTCACTTTTAAGAAGATCTTCTCTAGATCTCATTCGACCAACATTACCTCTAAGGGTATTGATTTCTCCATTATGACAAATAAATCTAAACGGTTGAGCGAGATCCCAAGTAGGGAAAGTGTTTGTGGAGAAGCGTTGGTGTACAAGCGCTAGTCGGGTAACACATTCAGGATCTTGAAGATCTAAATAGTAAGCACTGATATCCTCAGGAATCAGAAGACCTTTATAGATGACAACTTTCGTAGAGAAACTAGGGATATAGAAGATTTTCGATTCTGATAATCTCGAATTCCATATCGTATGCTCTGCTTTTTTACGGGCGATGTATCGTTTAATTTCAAAAGTACGCTCATCCATATCTTTCGGACGACCTACAAAGAGCTGTCGAACTAGTGGTTCAGACTGTTTAGCAATCTCGCCTAGCACTGAGGTGTCAACTGGAGTGGTTCTCCATCCCAAAACCTGTAGTCCTTGAGCTTCTAATTCTGAAACTAAAGTCGTTTCACAGAATTCTCGTTGATTTTCTCTCTGAGGTAGAAACACATTTGCCATTGCATATTCTCCTCGTTCAGGTAATTCAAAAGACACCTTCGATTTGTAGAAACTATGCGGAATGTCAATAAGGATTCCTGCACCGTCACCTGTCTTACCATCTGCATTAACAGCTCCACGGTGTTTCAGTCGGACTAGAATTTCTAACGCCTTATGAATAATGTCATTACTGCGTTCACCTTTTAAACTACAAATGAATCCTGCTCCACAATTGTCATGCTCAAATTCGGGTAAATAGAGCCCTTGTGCTTCTAGTGCCATACTATTGAAATTATTTACGAAAACTTTGAAATCTATAAATTATTTGCGGCTTAACCTTAAATTATCAACATATTTCACAATGAATCAGAAAAATGTCTAGAAATTTGATAGTGTCATAAATTCATAGAGGTCATTTTGATATATTCATATCGGTGAATGAAGTGTTAAACCTTTCAAGGCCGCTTCAATTTTTTCTATATTAGGGCCGCAACAATAACTAAGCAATTCACTTCTACAATTATGGAAACAGCTATAATCGCACTTTTTTTTCTAGGGTATCTCTTCATCACTCTGGAGCACAATGTTAAGGTAGATAAACTCATTCCCGCTTTAGCGATGATGGCTCTTTTATGGGCTATTGCAGCACTTGGTCACTTACCCATGTTTGAAGTGAATGCGGAACTACGAGAACTTGAACCCACTCATCTTGATGAGATTTTGTTACATCATTTGGGTAAAACCGCTGAGATTCTGGTCTTTTTATTAGGGGCAATGACTATCGTTGAGATCGTCGATTACTTTGATGGGTTCTCTACTATTAAAGGCTTCATAAGAACTCGATCGAAAGTTGCACTTTTATGGATATTTTCCATACTTGCCTTCATACTATCTGCAATCATTGATAACCTAACGGCAACGATTGTTTTAGTTACAATCCTTCAAAAGGTCATCAAAGACAAACAACTTAGACTGTTTTTTACAGGTTTAATTATTATTAATGCTAATGCTGGTGGTGCATGGTCTCCTATCGGTGATGTAACCACTACTATGCTATGGATCGCTGGTAAAGTAGAGGCTGGTTCGCTTGTAACCCGCGTTCTTCTACCATCGATTATCTGTATGCTAATACCTACCCTTATTGCCTCGAGGTTTTCTATTTTTCAAGGGGAGATTGAAATGGGTGAATTAGAACCAGAAAAGTCTAAATACAGCGGAACGATGCTTTATTTAGGTTTAGGTTCGATCGTATTCGTGCCATTCTTCAAAACTGTAACACACTTGCCACCTTATGTGGGTATGATGCTTTCTTTAGCATTCGTAGCTTTATTCGCTGAAATCTTTTCAAACCGGCAATTTAAAATGTCTGCCGCGACTTCTGACGGTGGTCATCACAGCCCTGTTCACAAGGCGCTTACCAAAATTGAGTTGCCATCAATTCTATTCTTTTTAGGAATTTTAATGGCCGTCGCCTGTTTAGAATCTTTAGGTATTTTATTTAATGCAGCTGAAGGATTGAATCATGCTATTCCAAATACTGATATCGTTGTATTATTACTTGGTATGGGGTCAGCTGTTATTGATAATGTGCCTTTGGTGGCTGCATCGATAGGAATGTTCTCAGAAGGTCCTGATGCTCCATTATGGCATTTCATCGCTTATTCTGCAGGAACTGGAGGTAGTATGTTAATTATCGGTTCTGCCGCCGGAGTTGTTGCTATGGGAATGGAGAAGATTGATTTCTTCTGGTACTTAAAAAAGATCGCTTGGTTAGCACTGATCGGATTTATTTCTGGTGGCCTAGTACTAATTGCGATGAGAGATTATCTCTTATAAGATCACCTATTTTATGAGCCAAACTACAGAAGCATCAGAGTCGTTAATTTCCCTGATTTTATCGGGTGGTGTAGCTAGTACTATCATAATGTTACTACTCTTACTCTTTCTGATTATTACCTTTTATGTAGGAATTGAACGTTTTTTAACCTATCGGTCGGTTTTGAAAGAATTATCTGGAGGAGAGAGTGCTATGATAAATGAACTTTCTCAAAGGGCTAAGTCGGTTTACAATAAAACAAACTCACCGGAGAAGACTGAAAAGGCATTAGAACAAATGGCAGGAGGTTATGTTTTTGAACTAGAACGCAATACCTCAATTCTTGCCACTTTTTCGGGAGCTGCTCCTATGCTAGGCTTTTTAGGAACCGTAATCGGAATGATTTTGGCATTTAGAGAAATGGCAGTGAGTTCAGGGCAAGCCGAGATTGCTTCATTGGCGGGTGGAATCTACACGGCCATGATCACAACAGTTGGGGGTCTGATTGTAGGTATATTGAGCTATATTGCCTTTAATCAATTGGCCGTTGTACTTGCACGTATCACGAAGAGATTAGAAGACTTGAGTAACGAGTTACTAGACTCGTTGGAACCTTAAAAGAACTTGCCTTGAAAATTAAGTCTAGTATTAAACCTAGTACCCAGTTCAGTTTGTCTTCGATGACTGACGTGGTTTTCCTATTGCTGATTTTCTTTTTGCTCACATCTAATGTTACCTCAACGATGGATATTACTTTGCCCGGAGCTAAAGGAACTGCTAGCACTCAATCTAATACCATAGCCGTTTCAATTGATGCTCGAGGCCGACATTTTATTGGTACGACCCAAATTAATCCTGAATACCTGGCACTTGAATTAAAGAGATCTTTTGAACTAACACCCAATGCCACAATCATACTGAGAGCTGAGGAAGATGTTGCGTTAAAAAAAGCCGTAAATGTTTTAGATGTTGCTAATAAGGAGGGTTACCCAATTGTCTTAGCAGTAGCTTCCAAGTAATTACATGAACTATCAAGAGACTTTAGATTTTCTATATAGTCAACTTCCGGTTTTTCAGCGTGATGGTGCTAAGGCATTAGAGTTGAAGCTGGATCGGACACTTCAATTCATGCATTATTTAAGGGATCCTCACAAGGACTTCAAAAGTGTGCATGTGGCTGGAACTAATGGCAAGGGCTCGGTGTCTCATATGACAGCATCTGTATTGCAACATGCCGGATACAAGGTAGGTCTATACACTTCACCTCACTTAAAAGACTTTAGAGAACGCATTCGAATCAATGGCGATTGTATTTCAGAGCATAAGGTAATTGGATTTGTAGAATCACATCGATCATTCATAGAAGAATTCAAACCCTCTTTCTTTGAATTAACCGTTGCGGTGGCTTTTGATCACTTTGTCTCACAATCCGTTGATATTGCTATTATAGAAGTAGGGATGGGAGGACGATTAGATTCTACCAATGTAATTACTCCACTTCTATCGGTTATTACGAATATCTCCTATGATCATAAAGCTTTCTTAGGAGACACACTGCCAAAAATCGCCTTTGAAAAGGCGGGAATTATTAAACCTGGAATACCTGTCGTTATTGGCGAATATCAGGAAGAGACTTTTCCTGTTTTTCAGCGTCAAGCAAATGCGATGCATAGTGAACTTATTAAAGCCTTTGAGCAGTGTCAGCCCCAATGGTTTTTGAATAATACAGAATTTGATCTTCAAGGACCTTACCAGCAAAAAAACCGGTTAACCGTAATTACGGTGATTCAACAGCTGATCGCAGAAGGTTGGGAGGTCAATGAACAGGCTATCGAAATTGGTATGAAAAACGCAGCTCAATCAACGGGTTTAATGGGTCGATGGCATTGGATTGAACCCAGAGTATTATGTGATACTGCCCACAATGCATCGGGATTAGCCTTTGTGTTAAAGCGCCTAGGTGAATTAGAATATCCTCAGTTGCATATTGTTTTGGGGGTGGTGTCTGATAAGGATTTGGCTGAAATACTTCCTTTGTTTCCTAAAAGTGCGAAATACTATTTTGTGGCTCCCAATATTAACAGGGCCTTACCTGCTGAGGTCCTTAAAAATCAAGCACAAACTTATGGACTTACAGGAGATTCATTTACTAGTGTTTCATCTGGATTAACCGCTGCCAAGGAGTTAGCATCGCCCGATGAACTGGTCTTTGTGGGCGGAAGCACCTTTACGGTTGCAGAAATCGTATAATTTTTCGATTTTTCTTTTGGCAAGATTAAAAACATTCTATATTTGCAGACCTAAAAGTGAGGGCTCTTAGCTCAGTTGGTTCAGAGCACCTGCCTTACAAGCAGGGGGTCACTGGTTCGAATCCAGTAGGGCCCACATCAAGCAGAAAATCCATGTCATAAGGCATGGATTTTTTTATTTCGTAAATTTCCATTTCTTCAAAGATTTACAAATGAAAAGACTGCTTTTATTATTCTGTTTCTTGGGTGTAGCCTGGCCTTACTATCAAATCATCCTCTTTATGAAAGCCAATGGCTGGAGTTGGTCAACTACTTTATTTTTTGAACAGATCAATGCTAATGAAGGGATGAAAATTTTAAACGCAGATCTCACCGTTGCAGCGACTACCTTTTTAGCTCTACTTATTTATTTACTCATTAAAAAGAGTATAACGAGTATTCAATTCTTAAAATACCTGGGAGCACTGTTTTTTGTTGGATTCTCGCTTGCCCTTCCGCTATATCTCTATGAGCATTATGAACGTTTTAAGTAAGCTACTCAAAGGGGTAGTAATACTCTTATTTACTGCAAGTTTATCCTCCTGTTTAAAAGAAAATGATTTATCAAATTCTCAAATAGATGAATTAGAGGGTCGTTGGCAATTAGAGAGAGTTTCTTGTTTCTGCTATTTCGAAGATTATGATTTCGCCACTAATGAATTGTGGATATCCGCGAAGGAAAGTATAATGATTTCAAGAAATCAAAATGGACAGCCCTTAGGTATTACAGATAATGAGCTAGTAACTCCGTTTAGCATTCGAAATAATGAACTGAACGATTTGATATCAAATAGAAGCTACACCTATGAGGTTTTGGGCGATCGCTTAAATATTCATTATATCGATAATCCTCAGATTGCCGATGATGAAATCAGCTATTCCTTTAGACGTATTTCTGAGGATTGTATCCTTTGGGATGAATTTAATATAGAGCTCGCTTGCCCTGAAGTATATCAACCGGTTTGTGGCTGCGATGGATTCTCTTACTCTAATGATTGTGAAGCTTCGCGCTTTGGGGTGAGTGTAGATTACGAAGGAACGTGCTCGGGTTCAATTTTTTAATCTTAACAATGAAAAAATCGTTTATATATTCTGTGGTTAGCCTTTTAGTAATTGGTTTAGGACTTTCTTTACTAGGTGAAGCCATTATTAGCAAATGGAATAATTCTTCGAATTGGGTTTGGTTAGGGACCTTAGCTCTTGTGGTTTGCAATACTGGTTTTTCCTTACTCGGACGTGCAGTTATCGAGAAAATTAAAGACCAGAAATAGCCCGGTATGATCGATCAAATACAAATCAACTTCGATAGTGACTCATTATGGACTTTGAATTTAGCCTTAGCACTCGTAATGTATGGTATAGCCTTAGATATTGAGGTGAAACAATTTAAAGAGCTGCTTCGAACTCCAAAATTGGTTTTGGCTGGCCTACTTAGTCAGTTTGTCTTACTTCCTGCACTTACTTTCATTTTTGTTCTTTGGATAAAGCCTATACCTAGTGTCGCTCTTGGATTGTTTTTAGTTGCAGCTTGCCCTGGAGGTAATGTCTCCAATTTTATGAGTCATTTAGCGAAGGCAAATACGGCCCTTTCAATCACCCTTACCGCTTTTGCTACTTTGTTATCTGTGATTATGACCCCACTAAATTTTCAGTGGTATGCTTCGCTATACGAACCAACAGAGGTGTTATTACGATCGATTTCTGTGGATCCGGCAGACCTTTTCAAAGTAGTAGGTCTATTACTTGCCCTTCCTTTGACTTTAGGGCTTTACACCAGGCACCGATTCAAGGCGATAGCCATACGACTCGAAAAGATTCTCAAGCCTTTGTCATTACTTATATTTATAGTTTTGGTAGCGATAGCCTTGGCCTCGAATTGGGAGATGTTTCGAAAATTTGCTGCCCAGTTCGCTGATTTGGTGATTGCTCACAATACTTTAGCGATCTTACTAGGGTTTACAACCGCGCTAGTCTTTAGACTGGACCGATATTCACGTCGAAGTATTGCTATAGAAACGGGTATTCAGAATTCGGGTCTTGGATTGCTCCTTATTTTCACCTTTTTTGATGGTCTTGGTGGCATGGCAGTTATAGCAGCCTTGTGGGGCGTTTGGCATCTTATTTCTGGTCTTTTTCTTGGCTTATTTTGGGGGATATTACAGGACCGCATGCGCCCTCTTATTCGTTCACTGGTTGTAGCTGTCGTTCGAGCCTTGTTGTACCTGAATTTTAAGCGGATTGAAATACATGGACTTGAGAATATCCCTAGAGGTAGAGTGATTTTCGTGGGTAATCATCAAAATGGGCTTATAGATCCGCTTTTGATTGCGGCTTTTAACAAACGCTCAACTACCTTTTATACAAGGGCTAGTGTTTTTAAAAATCCGATCGTTTCAAAAATCCTTCATTATTTGGGATTACTTCCGATTTTTCGTTTTAGAGACGGAGGTCGAAATCTTCGAAATAATATTGAATTATTTGAAAAAGGGGCCGATGTCCTAATAGGAGGAGATGCCATTGCGCTTTTTCCTGAAGGTAATCATGGTGCTGAACGCCGTATTCGACCGCTCAAAAAAGGAGTTATTCGCCTTCTTGAAACGATCTATCAAAAAGATTCTAGTGAAGAAGTGTTTTTAGTACCCGTAGGGTTTAATTATGAATGCCTAGAGGAATTTAAGGATAAGGTTTCGGTAAGATTTGGATCGCCAATTAGCTCGCTTGATTTATTGAATAAAGAGGGGCTTATAGATCTAAGATTACTAGATTCCATTCACCAAAGTCTACAAGCCTTAACTACCCACATTGGAGATGATTATGAGTTGAAAATCGAATACCTTGAAAAATCACAGGTGAATTGGTTAGACCCCGATGAGGTGTATAGGGTACTCAAAGATTATCCGAAAGTGAAGGCAGCAAACACTTCACCTATATCTTCAAATTTTTATTTTTTCTCTTGGCCAGTGGTTGTTTTCTGGCGTAAATACTTGTTGCCAAAAATTGATGAGGTTGAATTCGTAACTACCCTTCGATACGCTTACATTGGTGTGCTTGCTCTTGTATGTATTATTCTATGTATTTTGGGAGTAATATTTATTTAAATACCCAAAAACTGATCCTATGGAAACCAAATCAGAACATCAAATGTACTGCCATGAGTGTGGTAAGCTCGTAAGTAAGAATGCAGTGATTTGTCCTAATTGCGGAGTTGGATATGGAAATACTGCCAAATCAGGATTGCCAGTCGATTCTCGATTCTTAGCTACTTTATTACTGTGTTGGTTTTTGGGAGTATTCGGTATTCACCGTTTTTACACGGGACACACCACGATTGGAATTCTTCAGCTCATTACCCTTGGGGGCTGCGGTATATGGACCATTATTGATTTTATTCTTATCGTAACTGGAAACTTCAAGGATGCTCAAGGTCTTCCAATTCGTTCAGCAGTTTAGGCTATCGTTAGAAATCACCTTACTTGGGCTTCTTGCAAGTTATCAGATTCTGGCCTTCTATCTGGCTGATCGTTTAGGAATTTCAATAGCAATTCCCTGTCTTTTTACTTTATTAACAGGTCATCATTGTTGGGGTTGCGGATTATCTAGAGCTTTATGGTCATTGGTTCAAGGAGACTTTTTAGGTGCCTATCACTATAATTCTGCCATTTATCTTGTCTTAGGATTTGTTGTTTTTAGAGGAGTTAGATCTTATCTATCTGATAATCAATAGGTAAGTTGTCCTAAAAAAATCTCTCTTTTTTTCTTGAAAAAGTTAAATCCGATAACTTTTTAGTTAGTTTTGCTCAAAATTACAACCCTCGAGGTTGTAGCCTAGCGTTTTGAAATTAAATGTTCTGCTCGGGTCCAAGAGTGTTTTGAAGTTCGCTCAGAAGGCCGCATCAGGAATGGTGCTCCGAGCCATAGGCCAAACTTCAAGAGTACAATCTTTTCTTCGCTCGCATAGGGTATGTCTAACCTATGCGGAGATTCATTCATTACAGATCTGAATAGTGTTGATGTGCGATTCAATTATCGCGAGAGTTCGTCTTTTATCTACACTAATATTTATCTAAAATGAAAACCAAATACATTGATCTAATCGATCAAACCTATTATTTTCCGCAAGAAGAGTTCGCGCTTAGAGACGACCATCTGCTATTCCATGGTATTGAACTAATGGACCTGGTTAAGGAGTATGGCTCGCCATTGAAATTCATGTATCTGCCTAAAATCACCGAAAACATCACACGTGCTAAAGGTTGGTTTGCAGACGCAATACACAAATACGACTACAAGGGTAATTATCATTATTGCTATTGTACCAAGAGTTCACATTTCAGGCATGTTATTGAACGTGCCCTTGATGCTGGGGTGTTTCTAGAGACTTCTTCGGGATATGACCTATCTATCGTTGAAACGCTTTTAGGCGAGGGTAAGATTAGGCCAGAAGATACTGTGGTTTGTAATGGATTTAAGCAAGAAAATTACGTTGCTAAGATTGCCGACTTGTTAGATCGAGACGCTGTGAAGGTGCTTCCTGTGCTTGATAACTTTGTTGAGATTGATCAGATCAAGGAAAAGACGAAGAAACCTTTTTCTGTAGGAATTCGAATTGCCTCCGAAGAGGAGCCAAAATTTGAATTTTATACCTCAAGGTTAGGTATCGGATACAAGAATATTGTTCCCTTTTACAAACAATATATTAGAGATGACGAGCAGGTCTCATTGAAGATGCTCCATTTCTTCATTAACACAGGTATTCGTGACACAGCTTATTACTGGAATGAACTTCAGAAGTGTCTAAGAGTATACGTTGCTTTGAAAAAGATTTGTCCGAGTCTCGATTCACTCAATATCGGTGGAGGGTTTCCTGTTAAAAATTCGTTGGCCTTCAGTTATGACTATGCTTACATGGTTGATGAGATCGTCAATCAAATACGTATTGCATGTGAAGAAGCTGAAGTTCCGGTCCCTGATATTTATACCGAGTTCGGAAGCTATACTGTTGGTGAAAGTGGCGGTACCATTTATAAGGTATTGTATCAAAAGCAACAGAATGACCGTGAAAAATGGAATATGATTGATTCTTCTTTCATCACTACCATGCCAGATTCATGGGCTATCAACAAACGATTTATCATGCTCGCTCTTAACCGATGGTCAGACACTTACGAGAGAGTTCTCCTAGGAGGAGTTACCTGCGATAGTGATGACTATTACAATTCAGAACAGCATGTCAATGCGATTTATTTGCCTCGCTTTAGCAAGACTTATCCGCTCTATATCGGATTCTTTAATACGGGTGCATACCAAGAAACTATTGGTGGGTTTGGCGGATTACAACACTGTTTGATCCCTCAGCCTAAATACGTTCTTATCGATCGCGATGAGAATGGAGAGATTACTACTAAACTTTTTAAAGGGCAGCAGACTGCCGACGAATTCTTAAATCAATTAGGTTATTAAAATGAAAACATTCGCTGGAATACCCGCCGAATACGCTAGCGCAGATCGCGCTAAAGTAACCCTTATACCTGTCGCTTATGACGGCACGAGTACTTGGGGTAAAGGAGCCGATAAGGGCCCCGCAGCCTTTTTAGATGCTGCCGAAAATATGGAACTCTATGATATAGAGACCGAAACAGAAGTCTATAAGCAAGGTGTTTACTTGCACGAGACTTTAGAAGGCTTTACTACACCTGATGCCATGGTTGAGAAGGTTTATACCAAGGTGAAGGACCAGTACGGAAGAGGAAAGTTAGTTTCTCTAGTGGGTGGCGAACATTCAATTTCGATTGGAGCAATTAGAGCTACAGCTCATTATTTCGGAGATGTAACTGTGGTTCAGTTAGATGCACATGCTGATTTAAGAGAAGAATATGAAGGGACTCCTTACAATCATGCATGCGCCCTTTACGAAGCACAGCAGACGACTAACTTAATCCAAGTAGGTATTCGTTCTATGGACAAGCTTGAGGCTCAGCGTGTTGACCCGGAGCGTATGTTCTATGCTCACGAATTAGAGAGTGATGAGTATTGGATGGACAAAGCCATCGACCTCATGGGTGAAAAGGTATACATCACCATTGATTTGGATGCTTTTGATCCTTCTCTAGTACCTGCAACAGGTACTCCAGAGCCAGGCGGTTTGCTGTGGTACGAGACGCTTTACTTTTTACAGCGAATTATAACTGAAAAAACAATGGTTGGCTTTGATATTGTTGAGTTGTGTCCGAATGGTGATTCAGGCTCACAGGCATCTAGCTTTTTAGCAGCTAAGCTGTATTATAAAATACTTTCTTACCACTTTAATCAAGAATAATGCACATTTCAAATTTTTTAGAATCTCATTATTTACACTTTAATGCTGCTGCCCTTGTGGATGCTGCAAAGGGGTATAAGCAACAGCTTGAACAGGGAAATAAGATGTTAGTGTCTCTGGCAGGTGCTATGAGTACCGCGGAGTTAGGGAAGAGTTTATCTCCCATGATTAATGAAGATAAGATTCACATTATCTCTTGTACCGGTGCGAATCTTGAAGAGGATGTAATGAATCTCGTTGCTCACAATCACTACAAGCGTATTCCTCATTATAGAGACCTTACGCCTGTAGAAGAACGAGAACTTTTAGATCAAGGGTTAAACCGCGTTACCGACACCTGTATTCCTGAAGAGGAGGCTTTTCGAGTACTTCAAAAGCACATGTTTGAGCTTTGGAAGGCTGCTGAAGAAAAAGGAGAACGTTATTTTCCACATGAGTTCTTATATCAATTACTGAACTCAGGTGCTCTTGAGGAGGCTTACCAAATTGATCCAAAAGATTCATGGATGATTCAGGCTGCCAAGAAAAACCTTCCAATGGTTGTTCCAGGATGGGAAGACTCAACCATGGGAAACATCTTCGCTAGCTATGTGATTAAAGGAGAACTAAAAGCTTCTACCGTGAAGTCGGGAATCGAGTACATGACTTATTTAGCAGATTGGTACAAAAATCAATCTCAAGTAGGTTTCTTCCAAATCGGAGGAGGTATTGCCGGAGACTTCCCAATTTGTGTGGTACCGATGTTGTATCAAGATCTTGAATTAGAACAGACTCCTTTTTGGAGTTATTTCTGCCAGATTAGTGACTCAACGACTAGTTATGGGTCATATTCAGGTGCGGTTCCTAACGAGAAAATTACTTGGGGTAAGCTCGATATTGATACCCCTAAGTTTATTATTGAATCAGATGCAACCATTGTTGCACCGTTAGTTTTTGCTTATATCCTAGGTTACTGATGCAACGGCTAATTGTCGAATTCAAGAAGTTGACTCTTGAGAATCGCAAGGCGTTCTCTGAGTTATATGCTGATGGGTATGGAGATAACGAAGTAGTTTCGTTTACCTCATCAAGTGGCACTAAGATTCAATGCTTACCTCTTCGAGTGGGAGATATATCCTATCTCGTAAAAATAGGTTCGGTAAGTCGTGATTTCTGGGAAAATGATCAATCTTTAGAAGGCGTTGTCGAAATCGGAGATAACGATTAATCTAGATTAAGAATTAGGGAGGCTTATTAGTCTCCCTTTTTTTATGGGGGGTATCTTTAAAACAAAAACATGAAAACGAAATTGTTTGTAGCTGATTCTCGGGGCTACGCTGACCATGGGTGGTTAAAATCCTCTCACAGTTTTAGCTTTGCTTCTTATTTCAATCCTGATCAGATGAATTTTGGTGTGCTTCGCGTACTTAACGATGATTGGGTTGCCCCTTCAATGGGATTTGAAACTCATGGGCACCGAGACATGGAAATCATCTCGATTCCTCTCAGTGGTGACCTAAAGCATCGGGACAATATGGGGAATGAAACTATTATTCGCTCAGGAGATATACAGGTCATGAGTGCGGGTTCTGGAGTGCAGCATAGCGAAATGAATGCGAGTGCGAGTGATCCAGTTGCATTTCTTCAGATATGGATTTTTCCTAAAGAAAAAAATGTATCTCCCCGATACGATCAGCTTACTTTAAAAGTAGAAGATAGCACCAACAGGTGGCAACAAATTCTATCTCCGAATAAGGAAGATGAAGGGGTTTGGATACATCAAGATGCCTTCATGCATTTAAATCATTTAAATCCGCAGGGTAGCACAACTTATACTTTAAAGAATGCTGCTAATGGAGTTTACCTCTTTGTAATTGAGGGTGAGGTTCTCGTCGAAGGAGAAAAGCTAGGAAGAAGAGATGCAATTGGGATCACCGATGTAGCTAAATTTACACTTAGCGCCCAGACAAATGCTAAGCTTCTAGCCATTGAGGTACCGATGGCCTAAAAAATCGATTAAGGTGTAATCTAATTTTCTAAATTTGCGCCCATGATTGCCACTATTTGCAGAAGAGCGCATTTTAATGCTGCCCACCGTTTACACAACCCGTCATGGAGCGATGAAAAGAATCGTGAGGTTTTTGGTAAGTGTAACAGCCCTTTTTTTCATGGCCACAATTTTGAATTAGAAGTTCGAGTTAGAGGTGAGGTTGATCCAAACACTGGTTTCGTTATTGACCTGGGTGAATTGGGTGGTATTATTAAAGAACAAGTAGAGGAGCGTTTTGATCACAAGAACCTGAACGTAGATTGTCCAGAGTTTGAGAATTTATTGCCTTCAACAGAGCATTTAGCTAAGGTTATTTACGATATACTAAAACCGGTTATTGGCGATCGCAAACTACATATAACCCTATTTGAGACCGCTAAAAACGGTGCAGAGTACGGAGACTGGTAAATTATAGCCTATCTAATACCTTTTCTAAGGTCATCGATCTCGAAGCCTTCAGATAAATGTTCTTATCTCTAAGCGATTCGGGAAATTTTTCTAGTAAATCAGCAGTTGATTCAAACCCCTTGAAAGGGTGATTTGTCTGTTGAAAATGCTTTCCAACTAAATAAACATCGTTAAAACCAAGCGAGATAATTAGATCCACAATTGCTCTGTGTTCTTTGTCGGCATCTTCTCCGAGTTCAAACATGTCACCGATTACAAGTGCTGTATTCTTCCAATTCAGAGACTTAAATGTTTCAAGGCTTACTTTTAAACTACTTGGGTTAGCATTGTAGGCATCTAAAAACAATTGCTTGCCATTAATCGTCCGAATTTCGGAACGCATTTGTTTTGCCTGGTAGTTCTTTATGCTTTTCTGCACCGATGTGGGATCAACTTCGAAAAAACTAGCTATCGCCACAGCAGCTGATAGATTGAGAGCGTTGTATTTTCCAAAAAGAGAACTAGATAGTTCAAGATTCTCCCATTTCAAAGTAATAGTAGGTTCTGAATGCAGTAGCTCTAAACAGGTGTCGGCTTCTTCGACTAAACCATAGCTTGAACGATTGTTGTAATCTCCTAATTTTTCTTTCTGAATTGGATCTTCTTGATTGAAGAAAATGATACCCCCCGCATGAATTAAATGCTTGTAAAGTTCTGATTTTCCCTTGATTACTCCTTCAATACCTCCGAAACCTTCTAAATGTGCCTTTCCGAAATTAGTGATTAATCCTAGGTTAGGGTTGGTAATTCTGCATAGCTCAGCGATCTCCCCCTGATGGTTTGCGCCCATTTCTATGATCGCAATTTCGTGACTAGGCTGAAGCCTTAGTAAGGTAAGGGGTACCCCAATGTGATTATTTAGATTACCTTGGGTACAAAGCGTTTCGTATTCGCTCGATAACACCGCATTAATGAGTTCCTTGGTGGTGGTTTTGCCATTGCTTCCTGTAAGTCCAATTACTGGAATTTCAAACCTGTCACGATGAAATCTCGCCAGTTCTTGGAGTGTTTTTAATGGATCACTAACCGGTATGAATTTATCATTCTTGTCTTTGCAATGTTCGCTAACAATAGCGTACGAAGCTCCATTTTTTATTGCTTCTAAGGCAAAATCATCTCCGTTAAAAGAGGGGCCTTTAAGAGCAAAAAATAGTTGATTCTTATCTAAGCTTCGAGTATCGGTGCATACACCAGAGCTTCGTTGAAACAGCTGATATATAATATCAATCTTCATATCAAAATGGTTCGTATAACGAAGATACTAATTCGTCTAATGTTTGTACTTTGTATGCTCAATAGAAAATAGTACTATGAGATTTGTGAAATTGATTCTAATACTTAGTGGTCTTTTATTTTCAGGGTATCTTTTTGCTCAAGAAAATACTACCCCCGCGGTACCTTTTTTGAATATTCCGATAGATGCACGAGCTGCGGGTATGGGTGACACAGGTGTGGCTACTCATGCTGACGTAAACTCGGCACGTTGGAACCCCGCCAAGTTGGTTTGGCTGGGAAATTCTGCAGAGTTCGGAATTGCATATACCCCTTATCTAGCCAATATCGCCGATGATGTGAGCCTTCTAGGGGCGAATTATGCCCAACGTATTAACGATGTTAGCGCATTAGCTGTTGGCCTGACTTATTTTGGGTTGGGAGAAGTTGAGTTTCGACAGACGATTGACGAAACACCTCAGATTGTAAAACCCAATGAACTAGCGTTTGATTTTGCCTATGGTCTTCAGCTTAACGATCAACTATCGGTGGGTGCAGGTCTTCGATTTATAAGCTCCAACTTAAAGCTCACTGAAGCTGTTCAGGACGCGAGGGCTGCAAATGCTTTGGCAGTTGATGTTGGATTTTATTACCGATCTGACTTGAATATTAGAGAAGGTGCCGACTCGCGATGGAGAGCGGGCTTATCATTATCTAACTATGGGACCACACTTTCTTATGATTTAGATGGGATAGAGCAGTACTTGCCGAGCACGCTTCGGATGGGTCTAGGTCACGATTTCATCTTCGATTATGACTCGACCCTTTCAGTTACCCTAGAGGCCAATAGGCTGGTTGTTCCTGTTGATAACAAGGCTCTTGGGTTTGCATTGGGAAGTGAGTATAACTTTAGAGATGATTTATTTTTACGTCTCGGATATTATCACGATACCACGGATATAACTAACAGAAAATACGCTACTGTCGGTGCAGGTACTCGTAAGGATAATCTTAAAATCGACCTCTCGTATTTGTTCTCCACCTCTCAGGTGCAGAACCCGTTTGAGAATGCATTAAGAATTGCTTTGTCCTTTGAATTTGGGGATCGATTTTACAATTTTTAAGAGGCTCTTTTAGCAAGGCCAAGACCGATTTTTATATTATTTTTGCGTCAATCAAAATCGTACCAATGAAAAAGATCACGAAAGAAACCTACATGCAGTGGTATGAAGACATGCTCTTCTGGAGAAAGTTTGAAGACAAATTAGCTGCTGTATATATCCAACAGAAAGTAAGAGGGTTCTTACACCTTTACAACGGCCAAGAGGCAGTGCTAGCGGGTTCGCTTCACGCTATGGACTTGTCGAAGGATAAAATGATCACAGCTTATCGAAATCACGTTCAGCCCATTGGTATGGGAGTTGATCCTAAAAAAGTAATGGCAGAGCTTTACGGTAAGGTTACAGGAACTTCTAAAGGTATGGGAGGTTCAATGCATATCTTCTCGAAGGAGCATCGTTTCTATGGAGGTCACGGAATCGTTGGCGGGCAAATTCCTTTAGGTGCAGGTCTTGCTTTCGCAGACAAGTATTTCGATCGTGATGCAGTTACCCTTACTTACATGGGTGATGGTGCGGTACGTCAAGGATCTTTGCATGAGACTTTTAACTTAGCTATGTTGTGGCAGCTTCCTGTAGTGTTTATCTGTGAGAACAACGGATACGCCATGGGAACTTCTGTAGCAAGAACGGCTTATGATACAGACATCTATAAACTTGGTTTAGGGTACGGTATGCCGTGTAGTGCCTTTGATGGAATGGATCCTGCAGCAAGTGCAGAGGCTATTAGTGAAGCTATAGAGCGCGCACGTGCAGGCGGAGGACCAACTTTCCTTGAAGCAAAGACTTATCGTTATAGAGGTCACTCAATGTCTGATGCACAGCATTACCGAACTAAAGAAGAGGTAAAAGAATACCAAAAAATAGATCCTATTTCTCAAGTTAAGGAGCTAATCCTTGACAAGAAGTGGGCTTCAGAAGACGATATCAAAGTAATCGATGCGCGCGTTAGGGATCTAGTTGCGGAATGTGAGAAGTTTGCAGAAGAGTCAGATTTCCCACCAATCGAGCAGCTTTACGATACGGTATACGAGCAAAAAGATTATCCATTTTTATCTCATAAATTACAATAATGGCAGAAGTAGTTACCATGCCACGACTGAGCGACACCATGGAAGAGGGAACTGTCGCGAAGTGGTTGAAGAAAGTAGGAGACAAGGTAGAAGAAGGTGAGATCTTAGCAGAGATTGAAACCGACAAGGCAACCATGGAGTTTGAATCCTTTTATAACGGAACGCTTTTGCACATAGGTATTTCTGAAGGAGATGGGGCTCCCGTTGATGCGCTACTTGCAATTATTGGTGATGAAGGAGAGGATATATCTGCACTTTTAGGGGGAGCAGCAACACCAGCCTCCGCATCATCGGATGAAGTGAAGCCTGTTGAGGCTGCTTCAGCTCCAGCAAATGAAACTAAAGTAGTCGCTTCTATTCCTGTAGGAGTAGAAATCGTTACTATGCCACGCCTTAGTGATACCATGGAAGAAGGTACTGTGGCTAGTTGGTTAAAGAAAGTTGGAGACTCTGTAGAAGAAGGAGATATACTTGCTGAAATCGAAACTGATAAAGCAACGATGGAATTTGAATCGTTCTACTCAGGTACCTTATTACATATCGGTATAGGTGAGGGCGGGTCAGCGCCTGTTGATTCTGTACTAGCAATTATTGGGCCTGCAGGAACTGATGTTTCTTCTGTTTTAAGTGGTGCTGCTGCTCCAGCGGCTCCCCCAGAAGCAGTCGAAGAAAAAAGTGAAACACTCGCTGCTGCCCCAGTTGTAGCTGCTCCAGTTTTACAAACCACTGAAATTGCTCCTTCTAACGGAAGAATATTTGCCTCTCCTTTAGCTAAAAAATTAGCCAAAGAGAAAGGTATAGATTTATCTACAGTAACAGGATCTGGAGAACACGGTAGAATCATTCGCCGTGACGTAGAGCAAGCGCAAGTAGTTGCCGCTCCGGCAGTTTCTGCTAAAGCTCAACCAGAAGCTACACCTGTAGTTGCCGCTTCAGGAGTAGAAAATAAAGAGTCAGTTAAGAATTCTCAAATGCGTAAGGTGATTGCCAAGCGTCTTTCAGAGTCTAAATTCACTGCACCTCATTACTACTTGACTGTTGAGGTTGAAATGGACGAAGCTAAAGTTTCTCGCCAGCAAATCAACCAACTTCCTGACACTAAGGTTTCATTCAACGATATGGTTTTAAAGGCCTCTGCTATGGCACTGCTTAAGCATAAGCAAGTGAATACCACTTGGAGCGATGAAGCTACGATCATTAATCACCATGTACACCTTGGGGTTGCCGTTGCTGTGGAAGACGGACTGGTTGTTCCTGTCATCAAGCACGCGGATCAATTATCATTTACTCAGCTTGGTGCCACTGTAAAAGATATGGCTGGAAGAGCACGTAATAAGAAGCTTACCCCCGCAGAGATGGAAGGAAGCACTTTTACAGTTTCTAACTTAGGAATGTTCGGTATTGAGGAATTTACTTCGATTATCAATCAACCCAATTCAGCAATACTTTCAGTTGGCGCAATCATTGAAAAGGCTGTTGTACGCGATGGAGCAATCGTGCCAAGAAGTATGATGAAATTAACCTTAGCTTGTGATCATCGAACAATTGATGGAGCTACAGGAGCACAATTCTTACAAACCTTAAAGATGTATTTAGAGCATCCAGTTACCTTACTGGCATAGTCTCATTTTCATAGATCTATATTAAAAGCATTCCTCTTCAGGAATGCTTTTTTGTATCTTTTTAATTCAATTATAAACTATGGCTAAAATTATTGTTACAGGTGCTAGTAGAGGTATTGGTCTTGAAGCGGTTCGATTTTTATTAGAAGAAGGGCATGAAGTAGTGGCCATTTCTCGCACTGAAAGCCCATTGCAGGGAGCTGATTTACCTTTACTTAGATCGGTATGTATAGATTTAGCTGATTCTAATTTTGAGTCATTACACGAATTAATCAAAGATTGGAGCCATGTTGATGCCTTGATTCATAATGCTGGCGCTTTTTTAAATAAGCCGTTTAGCGCGACAAGTGTTGAAGATTTTGAATCAATTTATCAGGTAAATGTTTTCGGGGTAGCAAGACTTACGCAAGCTTTAGAGGCTAAATTAGTTCGAGGATCTCATGTGTTAGGCATCAGCTCTATGGGTGGTATCCAAGGAAGTGCTAAATTTCCTGGCCTTTCGGCATATAGTTCGAGTAAGGGCGCATTAATTACTCTATTTGAATTATTAGCTGAGGAGTATAAGGATGCAGGTGTGGCTTTTAACACCCTTGCTTTAGGGGCTGTAAATACAGAAATGCTTGCTAAGGCATTTCCTGACTTCGTAGCCAACGTATCTGCACGGCAGATGGGTGAATACGTTGCAAAGTTTGCACTCACCGGTCATGAATTGTATAATGGTAAGGTGCTACAAGTCAGTAATAGTACCCCTTAAAGTTGTGGTTGATGATTGATATTCTTGCCCCCTATGTGCCTGAAAAGGCTTTGATGCCTTGTTTCGAACTCATTCAGACCCATGGGGTACATCTCAAGATCGTTAATCAAAGAAAAACAAGACACGGCGACTATCGTTTACTTCCTAGTGGAAGTCATCAAATTACTATAAATGCTACTGAGAATAAATATCGTTTTCTAATTACACTTATTCATGAAATAGCTCATTTGGTTGCTTTTACCGAATTCGGAAGAAGAATAAAACCACACGGGATAGAATGGAAAAGTGTTTTTAAGCATCTGATGTTACCTTTCTTAAATCCTGAGATTTTCCCCTCTGAGTTACTCCCTGTACTCGCAAGACATTTTAAAAGTCCGAAGGCTTCAAGTAGTTCAGATGCATTTCTTGATCGTGCTTTATCCCGATATGACCGCTTTAATGATGCTCTTCTATTTGTTGTTGATTTAGCTGAAGGAAATCATTTTTATTTCGGCAACTCGCGTATATTTGAACGCGGATCTGTACGACGTAAACGTATTGAATGCGTGGAAGTTAAGACCGGCAAACGCTACTTATTTCAACCTAATGCTAGAGTACTAGCGACCGAAAAAAATGAACAACACTCCTGAACTTAAACAGTCTGCTAAGGGACTTTTTGAAATTCTAAGAAGTTTTTTAAGTGAGCTTCTCAACATCCGTACCAATACGGATATGCAAGCGACTAAAGATTCGATTATTGCAGATATCCCATTCAAAGGACATACCTCCTGGATCTTAATTTGTTCCATCTTTATTGCTTCTATTGGATTAAATGCAAATTCTACTGCGGTAGTTATTGGAGCCATGTTAATCTCTCCACTTATGGGTCCTATTTTGGGTTTAGGGTTTTCACTGGCAACGAACGACATTGATCTACTTAATCGCTCATTAAAGAATTTTATGGTGATGGTCGGTTTGTCTGTGGTTACAGCATTTCTATTCTTTTGGATTTTTCCTCTTCGAGATGAATCTTCGGAGCTGCTAGCTCGTGTTAAACCGGACATCAGAGATGTACTAATTGCCTTTTTTGGAGGAACAGCATTGGTAGTAGCTAGGGCAAGAAAGGGAACGATGGCTAGTGTAATCTTTGGTGTGGCTATTGCCACAGCACTTATGCCTCCACTTTGTACAGTTGGTTTTGGACTGGCTATTGGTAATGCTAGTTATGCGTTAGGAGCTTTGTATCTCTTTTTGATTAATACCATTTTTATTGCCATTGCAACCTTTTTAGTGATTAAGTATTTGGGCTTTCCTATGGAACGCTATGCGAATTCTGCTAGGCGAAGAACCATTGCTAGAATCGCCTCTATTTCGGGAATTGTAGTAATGATCCCTGCTACCTATACTTTCTATGGGGTATTACAAGAGTCCTTATTTAAACGCGATGCTCAGGCTTTTCTAAGAGAAACCGTAGAGAGTTATCCTTTCGAGAATGGGGGAGTGTATCGAAAAGAATTTGCTACACTCGACTATAATAAAGGAGATAATTCTGAGATTAGTGTGATGCTTTTGGGAGCAGCAGCAGTTCCCGACGAAGTAATTACTACTTGGCGTATACGTCTTCAATCATTTGATCGATTAAAGGAAACTGCATTTGAGGTGATTCAATCATCAGATGCAGATGACCCGAATTCAATGCAATATGTGCTCGAACTTTATGAGAATAAGAAGAACGAATTATCTTCAAAGGAAGATCAGATTAAACTTCTAGAGAATGAAATTATTCGTTTAAAAGAGTCGATGAGTTTTGCAATTCCATTTACTGCAGTAAGTACTGAGTTAGTAGCTGCATTTCCTGAAGTGAATAAGGTAGGCTATTCAGCAAGAGTTCAAACCGACTTTAGCACTCAGGATACTTTACCGGTTTTTGAAATAGATTATCATTCTGCACTTAAATCAACTAAGAAGGCAGAATTGAATCCTAGAATTGAGAATTGGTTAAAGGTGCGTTTACAATTAGATACCCTACTGATCAGATCTAACTAACGATTCTTCTTGTCTAAGTATACTGAGCGAACATTTTTAAAGAGCTCTGAGGCGTAGACAAAATCACCCACAGCCTGGTTGTCGGTAATGAAGATTTCTTCTTTGCTACCTTCCCAGGCTAATTCTCCCTCTTTTAAAAAGACAATCTTTTCTCCAATTTCCATCACCGAGTTCATGTCATGTGTATTGATGAGTGTTGTGATGTCGTATTCCTGAGTAATTTCTTGAATCAGATTATCGATAAGAATTGCGGTCTTGGGATCGAGGCCAGAGTTCGGTTCATCGCAAAACAAGTATTTGGGATTAAGTACGATAGCTCGAGCAATAGCAACTCTCTTCATCATTCCACCTGAAATTTCTGAAGGATATTTGTGATGTGCATCGATGAGGTTGACGCGCTGTAGCACAGAATCAATGCGATCTTTTTTCTCTCCTTTAGATAGTTTGGTGAACATTTCTAAAGGGAATCCTACATTCTCTTCAACAGTCATTGAATCGAAAAGTGCACTTCCTTGAAATACCATTCCCATGGCTTTTCTTAATTCTCGTTGTTCGTCTTTTTCAAGTTCTAGAAGACATACTCCATCGTAGACTATTTTGCCTTGCTCCGGAGTGATAAGTCCGATAAGGGATTTTAGAAATACGGTTTTTCCCGATCCACTCTGTCCAATAATTAGATTCGTTTTTCCTCGCTCAAAAGTGGTGGTAATGTTTTTTAATACCGCTTTTCCTTCAAACGATTTATGTAGACCTTGAACTTCAATCATTATCCGAGTAGTAATTGAGTGAGTATATAATTCAGTATGATCAGAACAACACTAGTCCAAATAAACGAGGTTGTCGCAGCTTTACCGACCTCTAAGGCACCACCTTTTAAATAGTATCCGTGATAGGCGGGAAGGGTAGCTATCACCACAGCAAAAACAAGACTTTTAATAAATGCATAAACGACATGAAAGACTACAAAGTCTTCTTGTATTCCAGCAATGAATTCAGAAGTAGGTGCATAGCCCCCAAAAACTGCTGCAGACCAGCCCCCGAATATCCCTACATACATCGAGACGGCAATAGCAAAAGGGTAAAATAACATGGCGATTAGCTTTGGGAAAATCAAATAGTTCAAAGAATTTACTCCCATAACCTCTAATGCATCAATCTGCTCAGTAACTCGCATAGATCCTATAGAAGAGGTAATGTAGGAGCCTACCTTTCCGACCATGATGATTGAAGTAAAGGTTGGAGCAAATTCTAGAATTACCGATTGTCTAGTAGCAAACCCGATCAAACTTTTAGGCAAAAAGGGACTAGTTAAATTCAGAGCAGTTTGAATAGTTACTACTCCGCCGATGAAAAAGGAAATGAATATGATAATACCTAGGGAGCTAAAAATCAGCTCATCAATTTCTTTTAGGATCAGTTTTTTCATCACCCCCCACTTGGTAGGTTTTTTAAACATCTCCAATAACATGAGGCCGTATCGACCAATGTTAGCTAGGTAAGTCATATTTCAAAATTACGCTTTTTGAAAGCATTTAACATTGATTTATCCTTCGAACTAATTGCATGTCTTAGATTTGTAGTATAAACGGATTACAATGAAAAGAGCGGCCCTAATTCTTTTAGTATTAACTACTGTTGTTAAACTACAAGCACAAGAAGAAAAGCCTTATACTCAGCCGAAACTTGTCGTAGGCGTAGTAGTTGATCAAATGAGATTTGATTATTTGACCCGGTTTTGGGACCGATTTGGGGAAGGGGGATTTAAGCGACTTGTCAATGACGGTTTTGAGGCAAAAAACCATCACTTTAATTATGTGCCTACGGCCACTGGCCCAGGTCATACCTCAGTTTATACTGGAACCACTCCGGCGGTACACGGTATCCTCGGAAATAACTGGTATGATAAATTTCTTAAAGAGTCAGTTTATTGTGCCTCTGATGAGAATTATACAGATTTAGGAACGGAGAATACCGGGGGAATGGCGCCAACACGTTTACTGACTACTACAATTACCGATCAGTTGAGATTACATTACCAATTTCGATCAAAAGTTGTTGGTATAGCGATTAAAGACAGAGGTGCTATTTTACCCGTAGGCCATACGGCTAATGCAGCATACTGGTTCGAAGGTCGATCGACGGGAAATTGGATTAGTTCAACTTACTACTTTGAGTCACTTCCAAATTGGGTAAAGAAATACAACAAGAAGCACTCTGTTGATCAGTATCGAAAAACTTGGGAAACACTTAAGCCCTTGAAGTCTTATGTTGAAAGCGGAAGCGATGTAAATAATTATGAAGGTTTGTCAAATGGAGAGAACAATTCGGGCTTTCCTCATCAGATTGACAAGTTGTGGGAACAGAACGGGCAGTATAGTAGTTTAGCTGCGACGCCATTCGGTAACAGCCTTACTACCGATTTTGCCTTCGAAGTAATCAAGCAGGAACAGATGGGAGCCGATGAGATTCCTGATTTCTTGGCGATTAGTTTTTCTTCACCTGACTATATAGGACACAAATACGGCGTTAACTCAGTAGAGGTTCAGGATAACTACATGCGATTAGACCTTGAATTAGAGCGCCTATTAGAATTCTTAGACGCTGAAATAGGCGAAGGTGAATATACCTTGTTTTTAACTGCAGATCACGGGGCGATTCATGTACCTGCTTTTCTAAACGATCAAAAAATTCCTGCAGGTTACCTTAATAGTAAGTCGATGGCAGAACGTTTGTATCAAGAGGTTGAGGAGAGGTTTGGTGAACGTGCGCTCATTGAGTCTATTTCGTACAATGAAGTATTTCTAAATAAGGGAATTTTAAAAGCGTTAGAAAAGGAAGGTTTTACTTCAGCCTCGGTACGCAAAGCTATTGCTAATATGCTTTATGATTTTGATCATGTCGAACGGGTTTATACGTCAGATCAACTTAGAAATTTTGGCGCTACTTCAGGTTTTGATCGAATTATCTATAATGGGTACCATCCGAAGCGATCAGGGGATATTGTATTTGTACAAAGTCCTGGATACGTTTCGTACTCTCGTACAGGTTCAACACATGGTTCAGCCATGATTTACGATACTCATGTACCACTTTTGTTTTTCGGAAAGGGAATCCCCACAGGATCAACTGCAGAGCGAACAGAGATTCCTGATATTGCTCCTACTTTGGCGGTTCTGTTAGGAATTGGTATGCCGAACGGAACCACTGGTACGCCTATCGAAGACCTGCTAGAAGATTAAGCTTACGAGCCATTTTGCGATAGCGCACCATGCAAATCGCTTTAGCGTTTGTATCACTAACCAGTCTTTGATCGTTATCTCTAGATTTAAAATAGCCTTGTAGAAGTGCTATGAATATGCTCAGGCTTTTCTTTTTAAAAGTCAGTTTTAGGGCGCTTAAAAGGCTGATTGTAAGATCGTAACCTAAGAGGTGATAGCTTGCTCCTCTGCGTTTAAAATAATCGAGATTCGTATAGTCTTTATTGGTAGGCCTTAGATGTTTTACATTCAAATCAGCATCGGTCTGAAGCTCAAATCCATTGGCCTCGGCAAGTAAAGTGTCTATACTGTCCCAACCTAAGGCAGGGATGAGGCCATCAATCGCTTTAAAGCACTCTTTACGGTACAATTTTATTGGTCCACGAATATGGTTTTTATCGGCTACGGTTTCATACACCCAACGATCTTGTTGTTTAATATAAAGGTGTCCTGAAAACATACCTAGGGTTGGATGATTACGAAAGGCTTGGATGGCTTTTTCGAAATAATTAAGTGGTAGAACAACATCGGCATCGAATTTTCCGATGATATCGAAATCTTCTACCTCTTCTAAACCATGATAAAATGCATGAATATGTTTTGCCCCTGGGATTCGACCTGGGTCACTTTGCTTTTTATAGTACCTAATAAATGGGTGAGAAGCGACGAATATTTTTGCTATAGCGTCCCCCTTATCGGTACTCGAATCATCGACTAAAATGAGCCTATCAGGAGTTCGTGTTTGATGTATAAAACTCTCTAAACACTCAGCGAGATACTTTTCTTCGTTATAAAAAGGGATTATAACGACAAGTTTTATGGCCTCACTAGTATCGATATACGATGCAGTTTAAGTTCATTCCGGCCCCTACACTTGCAAATAGAATAATATCACCTTTATTCAGTTCGTGTTCAGCCATTTGATTTCTGCGAACCATATCGAAAAGAACGGGTACCGTAGCCACCGAGTTATTACCCACTTCTTTAATATTCATTGGCATCACCCCATCGGGAGCATCAGCTTTGAACTTACGGTAAAGTCTTTTTACCATGGCCTCATCCATCTTTTCATTGGCTTGGTGTAAAAATACTTTCTTTACTTCTGAAATCGATACGCCGGCCTCTTCTATAGCTTCAGCCATAGCGCTAGGTACATGTACTACGGCTAGTTCGTAAACCTTTCGGCCAAGCATTTTAATATAACGTGTATTTTCTTCTTTTGAGGCTTTGTTTCCCTTTCCGAAATAAAGGTAATAGGCTTCATCGTTGGCTAGTGTGGTGGTTACATTAGCAAGAATATCTCCTCCATCATTAGTCGCACTTACGATGGTGGCTCCAGCACCATCGGCGAAGATCATGCTATCCCTGTCATTAATATCTACCACTCTAGAGAGTGCTTCGGCTCCAATAACTAAGCAATTATTGGCCATACCACTCTTGATAAATGCTTTGGCTTGAATGACTCCTTCTACCCATCCTGGACAACCAAAAATCATGTCGTACGCAACACATTTTGGATTTTGTATACCTAATTTATTTTTAACTCTCGAAGCTAAACTAGGTAATAAGTCGGTTTGAATTTCTCCATGACGAACATCACCGAAGTTGTGTGCGAAGATGATGTAATCTATTTCTTCCGCAGATATCTCAGCGTTCTTGATGGCTTCTTGTGCCGCAAAAAACCCCATGTCTGAAGTGTTAAGGTGCGGCTCTAGGTAACGTCTACTTTCAATCCCTGTTATGGCTTGAAATTTTTCAATGATTTCCTTGTTATTCGCCCCAAAGGCCTTTCCGTTTTCATCGATGAATTCGCTTTTTTCGAATTGGCTATTCGGCTGGATGATCTCGGGAAGGTAATGCCCCGTACCTATAAAACTTATATTCATGAAGTCTGTTTATAGCGGACTAAGTTAAAAAAAAAGGGACGTCTAGCGTGAAATCTAGTTCGTCCCTTTATTTTGGGCTTAAATAAGATTAACTCTGGTATGCTTCTATTGGTGCGCAACTACAAATTAGATTACGATCTCCAAAGGCTTCATCCGCTCTTCTAACTGAAGGCCAGAATTTACTTTCTTCTACAAAGGGAAGCGGATAGGCAGCCTGCCTTCTAGAATATGGAAATTCCCATTTGTCCGCGGTAAGCATAGCCATGGTGTGTGGTGCATTTTTCAAAACGTTCACAGGATCATTTACATCACAGTGATCGATTTCGTCCTTAATAGCAAGCATCGCCTCACAGAATCTATCGATTTCTTCTAGCCCTTCACTTTCTGTAGGCTCAATCATCATTGTACCGGCTACGGGGAATGAGACGGTAGGAGCGTGGAAGCCATAGTCCATTAATCGTTTTGCGATATCTGTTACTTCGATTCCTTTTTCTTTGAAAGGTCTACAATCGATAATTAATTCGTGAGCAGCTCTCCCTTTTTCTCCGGTATAAAGCACTGGATAACTAGCTTCTAAACGAGCCTTGATGTAATTCGCATTTAATATAGCGTATCGCGTAGAATCAGTAAGACCTTCACTTCCTAACATTCGGATATAAGCGTATGAAATAAGGCAGGCTAATGCGCTACCGAATGGGGCTGCAGAAATAGCGGTGATTGCTTCAGAGCCACCTGTTGGTATAATAGGGTTACCTGGCAGGTATGGAGCCAGTTGAGGCGCTACACAAATAGGACCTACGCCAGGACCTCCACCACCGTGTGGTATAGCAAAAGTTTTGTGCAAATTAAGGTGACAAACATCTGCACCAATGATAGCCGGGTTCGTTAACCCTACTTGAGCATTCATGTTTGCCCCATCCATATAGACTTGACCACCATGCTCATGAATGAGTGCCGTGATTTGTCGAATCGAAGACTCGAATACCCCGTGAGTTGAAGGATAAGTAACCATTAATGCGGCCAGTTCATTAGAGTGCTGAATGACTTTTTCTTCTAAGTCAGTCAGGTCTATATTTCCCTTTTCATCTGTTTTAGTGACGACTACCTTCATTCCGGCCATAACTGCAGAAGCTGGGTTTGTACCGTGAGCAGAAGCCGGGATAATACAGATATTTCTATGCTGATCTCCTCTGGCATGGTGATAAGCTCTGATTGTCATAAGACCTGCATATTCACCTTGGGCTCCTGAGTTTGGTTGGAGAGAAGTAGCAGCAAAACCGGTAACCTCATTTAAGTACTGAGTTAATGCTTCAAGGATGATGCGGTAACCTTCAGCCTGTCCTATTGGAACGAAAGGGTGCAGATTAGCAAATCGAGACCAGCTTAGGGGTAACATTTCAGTAGCTGCATTTAACTTCATGGTACAGCTACCTAAGGCAATCATCGAATGATTGAGTGCCAAATCTTTCTTTTCGAGTCTTTTAATGTAGCGCATGAGCTCGGTTTCGCTTCGGTAGCGATGAAAAACTTCGTGTTCTAGGTAACTGCTTGTTCTTGTATTTGCTTCTTTTAATGAAGGATGAGATGCCAGCTGAAGTCTAGTGTTTAATTCATCGATGGATACCGTGTTGCCCGTTAGAACTTTGATAAGTTTTTGTAAATCTTGGGTTGAAGAGGCTTCATTCAATGAAATACTAACCTCGTTGGCAGATGGATAATATAGATTGATTAAAGCTGCTTCTGCTCTCTGCTTAAGGACTGCAGCATCTATACCTTTGAAATATAAGGTATCAAAGTATTCCTCATTCATTGAGATTATACCTGCTTTAGCCGCTTCTTCGGCTACTATTTGGGTTTTTCTGTGGATGTTTGAAGCGATAGATTTTAGTCCGTCAGGGCCATGGTATACTCCATACATACCAGCCATAACGGCTAGTAATACTTGTGCCGTGCAGATATTCGAGGTTGCTTTATCTCGCTTTATGTGCTGCTCTCTAGTTTGCAAAGCCATTCTGAGTGCAGGGTTCCCGTCGGTATCTACTGTTTTACCAATAATTCTTCCAGGAACATTTCTGCGATAGTCGTGCTTCGTAGCAAAATAGGCAGCGTGAGGACCTCCATATCCGAGAGGAATACCAAAGCGCTGTGTCGTTCCAACAACGGCATCAACCCCGTAGCTTCCTGGTTCTTTAAGTAAGGTTAGGCTAATCAGGTCTGCTGCTACTGCAACCTTAATATCAAGTTCTTTTGATTTAGCGACTAATTCACCTAGATCACAAATGTTGCCGTACTTGCCTGGGTACTGCGCAATTACCCCGAAATACGAATCATTTGGATTAAAATCTTCAATCGCTCCTTGAACCAATTCAATTTGAAGCGGAGTTGCTCTGGTTTGTAGTAGTGAATAGGTTTGAGGTAAAATCTCAGAATCAACATAGAATTTAAGAGCTCCTCTCTTTTTTTGATCCCTACTTCTAAGATCAAAAAGCATAGTCATAGCTTCTGCTGCAGCCGTACTCTCATCAAGTAACGAGGCATTAGCAATCTCCATTCCTGTTAGTTCGATAACCATTGTTTGGTAGTTGAGAAGTGCCTCAAGCCTTCCTTGCGCAATTTCTGCTTGGTAAGGAGTATAGGCAGTATACCAGCCCGGATTTTCGAGGATATTTCTCTTGATCACTGATGGAGTGATTGAAGGGTGATACCCTAACCCTATATATTGACTGAAGAGTTGGTTCTTTTGAGAGAGTTCTTCAAGATGAGCCAGAAGTTCATTTTCAGACATTGCCTCAGGCAAGTTCATCTCTTTCTTCAGGCGAATATCTTCAGGAATGGTTTCATCGATTAAAGTGGCCATCGAAGAAATGCTAATTGTCTTGAGCATAGAAGTTAATTCACCGCTTTGAACACCGATGTGTCTTTTTGCAAAAGGAGTACTCATCAATCATCAATTTTAGATCTGTAAAATTACCGAATAAACTCCTTTTTGGAGTGTTGTGATACCCTATAATTGAGGCATTTATTAAAAAGTGTTGAGAAGTACTACTTTTGTTTAATGAAGAGAATAAAGCTATTGTTAAACATCTATGTAAAAGGTAGTATTCACGTGGCTTTTTCTGTTTTTTCATTGAGTGCTTTAAGTCTTTTGAGCTTAAACAAAATCATCCCTGAATCATCGTTGTTGATCATCTTTTTTGCGAGCTATGTTTATTACAATTTGATCAAATTTGCCCCGGTAAGTTTTAAGGGAACTAATCAGCCGACTCTATTTTGGATTTGGTTAAAGCTGTCTACCCTTTTATCCCTTTTGATCTTGCTGTATCTAGTGAAGGATTTATCGAAGGATTCGTGGTTTGTTCTCGCTTTATCTTCGTTTTTTGGAGTTCTTTATGTTCAAAAAGAGCTACTTCCAATTTCTAGAGAAAATGGATGGATTAAGGCCTTCTTGGTTAGCCTGGTTTGGGCGCTCATAACAGCGGTTTTGCCATTCACTTTATTAAACAAGGATTGGTTTAGTTTAGAGATAGTTTTGTTGTTTTTCTCCCATTTTTTTCTGGTACTTGCTTTGCTTGTTCCCTTTGAGATAAGAGATATGAGTGTCGATAAGCTTATGTTTCCCAACTTAGCTCAGCAGTTGGGTGTTCGGAAAATAAAATGGGTCGGATATCTTTCATTAATTCTATCGATCATCCTTTGGATGTTGGCTACAGATCTTGGATTCTATTACCAATTGGCCTATTTCATCTTCTATTTTATTACTGCGGCTTTAATTGCCTGTGCTAAAATAGATCGACCACAGAATTATACCTCATTATGGGTTGAGGCGATACCTATATTTTTGTTAGTCAGTGTTTGGGCTTTAGGCTTTCTTTAGCTCTTCAGCACCTTTAATCACCTTGTCTTTTAAAGACTCTTTGAAGTCGATGATTTTTTCTAGTAAGTCGGGATTAGAACTTGCAATGATTTGAGCAGCAAGAATTCCTGCGTTCTGAGCTCCGTCTAGGGCAACTGTGGCTACAGGAACTCCCCCTGGCATTTGGAGAATAGAAAGAACAGAATCCCATCCGTCAATTGAATTTCTGCTTTTTACAGGAACACCGATCACAGGTAAGGGACTCAGTGAGGCAACCATTCCCGGTAAATGAGCGGCACCTCCAGCTCCAGCGATGATTACCTTAATACCTCTTAGATGAGCATTCTTTGAAAATTCAAATAGCTTTTCAGGAGTTCTGTGAGCAGAAACGATGTCTACTTCAGTTTCTACTCCAAGTTTTTCTAAAACGGCTACCGCCTCGTTCATAATAACGAGGTCACTTGAACTTCCCATGATAATGGCTACACTCATCGAGATATGACTTTAATTAACTCTTTCACTTTTCTTGCTCTAAGATACACTTCTTCGAGTTCTTCACCTACGATGGTTACATGACCCATCTTTCTAAAGGGTCTTGTTTCTGCTTTTCCGTAAATATGTGGAGATACACCTTCTATGACTAAAGCTTCATCTAGGCCTTTGTAGTGCACAGGACCCGTATAGGACTCTTCACCTACCAGATTGACCATTACTGCCGCTAATTTTGAATCGGTAGCTCCTAATGGTAAGTCTAAGATCGCTCTTATATGCTGCTCGAATTGGTCAGTATAACTGCCTTCTAAACTGTAGTGCCCACTATTATGAGGTCTTGGAGCAACCTCGTTGACATAGATTGACCCATCCTTTGCTAGAAAGAGCTCTACAGCTAATAGACCGGTTACTCCGAGGCTTTTTGCTACCATAAGTGCAAGTTCTCTTGCTTTATTTGCGATAGTAGCGTCAATATTTGCAGGGCAAACTACGAATTCAACTTGATTAGCTTCAGGGTGAAAGTCCATTCCGACTACAGGATAGCTTTTCTGTTCTCCAGAGGCTGAAGAGGCCACGATCACTGCCAGTTCTTTTTCAAAATCGATCAATTCCTCGATTAGGCAAGGGACGTTAGGCAATTCGCTGAAATCTTCTATAGATTTTAAAATCTTAACTCCTTTGCCGTCATATCCGCCTGTTGCAGACTTCCATACACATGGGAAGTTGGTTGTCACCTTTTTTGCATCTGCAGTGCTCTCAAAGTTTTGGAACGGAGCGGTGGCTATCTTATGATTGGCATAATGCGATTTTTGTAAGCACTTATTACGAATAATTTCTAATGCTTCAGGCTCGGGGTAAACCTTTACTCCTTCTGATTTTAATTTTTTGAGCGCTTCTACGTTAACATGCTCAATTTCAATGGTTAGCACGTCTACTTTTTTTCCGAACTGATAAACGGTTTCAAAGTCTTTAAGGTCGCCTTGCACGAAATGATTACATGCAAATCTAGAAGGGGCCTCGCTAGAAGGATCTAAGACGAAGGTCTGAATATCCCATCTTCTAGTGGTGTAAAGCAGCATCTTCCCGAGTTGCCCGCCCCCTAAAATACCTAGCTTAAAATCTGAAGAGAAATAATGCATAAAAACTGAATTCGGTACAAAAATAAGGCAATTCTAAAATTGTATCTTTATACCCTTAATTTCAACCTAACATGCGAATCGCAGACCTTGAATTTGAACCCTTTTTAGATCAAAGCGAGATAGAGTCAGCTATTGAGAAGGTGGCGGGTGATGTTGCGAAGGATTATGAACATAAAATACCACTATTTATTGGAGTTTTAAATGGTTCGTTTCGTTTCGTTTCTGAATTTATAAAGTATTATCCTCATTCTTGTGAAGTGAGTTTCGTGAAGTTGTCGTCTTATCAAGGTCTGTCTTCAACGGGTATTGTAGAGACTTTACTAGATGTTTCAGAATCTGTTGAGGGACGGGATATCGTGGTTTTAGAAGATATTATCGATTCGGGACGTACGCTTCAGGAATTGATTCATTTATTTTCTGCTCAGAACATTTCAAGCTTTGCGATTGCTACCTTGTTTTTTAAGCCTTCTAAGTATAAAAAAGAATATCAAATTAACTACAGGGCGATCGATCTACCCGACGAATTTGTCGTAGGATATGGTCTAGATTACAAGGAAAAGGGAAGAGAACTCAACGACTTATATATCTTAAAAAATTCATGAAGAATATTGTTTTATTCGGAAAGCCGGGTGCGGGAAAAGGCACACAGGCCTCTGTGTTAAAAGAAAAATTTGAATTAGTCCATATCTCTACGGGAGATGTGTTTAGATACAACATCTCAAATCAAACTGAATTAGGAACTCTTGCTAAGTCTTACATGGACAAGGGAGAATTGGTACCTGATTCAGTGACGATCAATATGCTTTCAGACGAAGTAGGTCGTTCAATCGCCCAAGCCAAGGGATATATCTTTGATGGGTTTCCGCGAACTACTGCTCAAGCTAAGGCTTTAGACGCTTTTCTTTCTGAAAAGGGAATGCAAGTTGATGCTACGATTGCGCTAGAGGCTGATGAGGATGAGCTTACTGCTCGATTATTAGAAAGAGGTAAGACAAGCGGAAGAACCGATGATACTGATGAGACTAAGATCAGAACACGTTTTGCAGAGTATAACGCAAAGACTGCTCCGCTCATTGCTTTTTATCAAAAGCAGAATAAACTTTATTCGGTGAATGGTATTGGTCAAATCGATCAAATCACTGAACGAATCGCCTCGATTATCGCTAGTTTATGACCGACGGAAATTTTGTTGATTACGTAAAGGTTCATATTGTTTCTGGAAACGGAGGTAAGGGCTCTACACACTTGCATCGTGAGAAATTTGTCGCTAAGGGAGGCCCTGACGGAGGCGATGGAGGTCGCGGAGGTCACGTAATTATTCGTGCGAATTCCAATCTCTGGACTCTGGTTGGGTTTAAACACAAGCAGCACTTTAAAGCTGGGCATGGTGAACACGGTAGTAAAAACCGCAGTACTGGTGCCGACGGAGAAGATGTTTATGTTGATGTGCCTCTAGGAACGGTCGTAAAAGATGCTGAGACTGATGAGGTTCTTGCTGAAATTACCGAGGAGTCACAAGAATATATGGCCGCAGAAGGAGGGATGGGAGGCCGAGGAAACTGGCATTTTAAAACTTCAACCAATCAAACTCCTCGTTATGCACAACCAGGAATTTCTGGAGTCGAGCTTAAATTAATTCTAGAGCTAAAGGTTTTAGCCGATGTTGGGCTAGTCGGTTTTCCTAACGCGGGTAAATCTACATTACTTTCTGTGGTAACCTCGGCAAAGCCCAAGATTGCTGATTATGAGTTTACGACGCTTAAGCCAAATCTAGGTATCGTAGAGTATCGTGATTATAGAAGTTTTGTAATGGCTGATATCCCTGGTATAATCGAAGGGGCTGCTGAAGGTAGAGGTTTAGGTCATTACTTTCTCAGACATATTGAGCGTAATTCAACGCTCTTATTTTTGATTTCTGCAGACTCTGATAGTGTAGCTGAACAATATCATATACTGCTCTCTGAACTAGAGCGCTATAACCCTGAATTGTTAGACAAGAATAGGGTAATTGCTATTTCCAAAGCAGATTTACTCGACCAGGAATTAAAGACTGAATTAACCGAAGAGTTAAAGGAGACTTTACCTAAAGAAATTCCATTTATACTCATTTCTGCAGTAGCACAGCAAGGAATTCAGGAGCTTAAAGATTTACTCTGGAATCAGCTACAACATTAACGGTATTCGTCTCTTGCTGGGGTGAAAACATCCATCAATTGACAATCGGTTAAGGCTTTGCCAAAGTGAGGTACATTAGACGGAATCACAAGAATATCTCCAGTTTTGCAGATTGTTGATTTGCCGTCAAGCTCAAATTGAAATTCTCCACTGACAACATGCATCATTTGCTCGTGTACATGATGGTGTAGGGGTACTTCAGCTCCCTTTTCAATGCGCCAAAACGCCCAACTTAATTTTTCACCGTGCACAAAACGTCCAAAAACACCTGGAAAAAACTCTTTCTCATTAATCGTTTCGAGATTCATCTTTACTCTATTTAAGTTAGTACCTTACCGAAGGTAGTACTTATTTTTGCTTTATGAAGTATCATTTTATCGCTATTGGCGGTAGTGCTATGCACAACCTAGCCTTAGCGCTCCACGATAACGGAAACGAAGTCACAGGAAGTGACGATGCGATTTTCGAACCATCAAAGAGCAGATTAGAAGCTGCCGGATTGTTACCTGAGACCCTCGGATGGGACACCTCCCGTATTGACGAATCTATTGACTATGTAGTCCTAGGCATGCATGCTAAGGCAGATAACCCAGAACTAAAAAAAGCGCTTGAGATGGGTATAGAGGTGATTTCGTATCCCGAACTCATTTATCGTCAAAGCGAGCATAAAACACGAGTGGTAATCGCAGGTAGTCATGGGAAGACCACCATCACTTCGATGGTTCTTCATGTAATGAATTATCTGTCAAGATCAGTCGATTATTTGGTAGGTGCACAGTTGGAAGGTTTCGATCGAATGGTACGTATCAGCGATGATGCTGATTTTATGATCATTGAGGGGGATGAGTACTTAACCTCTCCACTAGATTTGAAGCCTAAGTTTCTATGGTATAAGCCTAATATTGCTTTAATAAGCGGTATTTCATGGGACCACATTAATGTTTTCAAAACAGAGGAAGAATATAACCTCCAATTTGAAAAGTTTATCGAGAGTATCGTTGCGGGCGGATCGGTAACCTATAATCAGCTGGATGATACTTTGAGAGAAATGATAGAGAATTCTTCAGCTACTATTCGAAAGTTTCCCTATCTATTGCCTGAATATGAAATTATTGATGGGGTAACTTATCTTGAAACCGAAGAGGGGCCATTACCTCTAGAAGTGTTTGGAAATCACAATCTTTCAAACCTAGAGGGTGCCCGATGGGTTTGCCAACAACTTGGAGTTGATATTTTCGATTTTTACGAGGCCATAGCAACATTTAAAGGCGCAGCAAAAAGGATGCAAAGAGTGAGTAGCGGTTCTTATGAGTGGATTAAGGATTTTGCCCATGCGCCCTCTAAAGTAAAGGCTACCGCAGCCGCAGTTAAAAAGCAGTATTCGACTCGCAATGTGGTGGCTATTCTAGAATTACATACCTATAGTTCTCTAAATCCCGATTTTATTCAACGATATCAGGGCACGCTTTCCTCAGTAGATGAGGCTATTGTTTTCTACGATCCTGAGGCTTTGAAAATAAAAGGATTGCCGCCGATGAATAAGAAGAAGATTCAGATCGCTTTCGGAAGAGATGACCTTCAGGTTTTTACCCATCCAGGAGAGTTAGAATCTCGGGTCAAGGATTGCTTTGAAAGCAATTCACTCCTTTTATTTATGAGTTCTGGGAACTACGGTGGTATCAATCTTAAACCCTTCGGAGGCTAAGCATGGTACTGCTCTATACCCATAAAATAACTCCTCGTTTAACTTTTACGGTTAAACAGCTTTTTCGTCGTATTATGGGGTACGAGGTTTATATTACAGACTCTGTTGATGTTTTCATCAAGCATACTGGTGCAAAATTAAGTTACGCCAAACAGCCCCTTCAGAATGAGTTTTTTATTCGTGCCAATCATTTACTTTTCGAGAGAATATTAGAACCTCAAGATATCAATTGGAAATCATGGGAGGGAACCCCTTGTTTTTTTGATGTAGATGCTAGAAGTTCTATTCCTTTTGATATTCTCGCTGCTTCTTTTTATCTCTTAAGTAGATATGAAGAGTATCTACCTCATCAGAAAGATGAATTGGGCCGTTTTCGATCGATAGAAAGCGTGCTAAGTGATCGCCATGGTGCCTTTTCAACCCCTTTAGTAGATCAATGGGCCTATCGTCTTCGAAAGATTTTTTCTCAGCACTTCCCTGACGAACCCCACACCGAGCGCAATTTTAGATTCTTCGTGGGTGTTCCTGTTATACAGTCTCATGCTTTTAGTTTTAGAGGTATCGGCCGACATATTTTTGAATCATTTGAAGATTTGTTTGCTGGACGTCTCTCTGCAATTGCTGGGCGTTTTAAGGTATTGGTAGGTATTGTAAAGGATCCTTTTGATCATTATTTAAAGCTTAGAAAATCATTGCAAAAATTAGGAGTTGAAATTGCCTTTTTCTTTCAGTTTTCGCCTTATCATGTCAGAGATCGCAATATTTCTTGGAACCGTCTTCGATTCGGATACTTCCTAAAACATATTGCTGATTACACGAATATCGGATATTATCGTTCGCAAGGAGCGATGTTAAATACCGAACAATTTAAAATTGAAATTGATCGCCTCGATCAATTACTACACCGTAAGGTAAGTAGTGCTATCATTGCTCAAAATAGAGTTTTACTCCCAGATGCTTATGAAGAGTTGGTTGCACAAGAAATCTCAGATGATTATTCTATGGGTTATGACGATGCCATTGGTTTTAAGTCGGGCACCTGCACTCCTTATCCTTTTTACAACCTAGGCCTCGAGTTAGAACAGCCTTTAAAAGTGCATCCCTTTGTTGTTTCAGATGTCATTTTTAATATTGAAGAACGAGACGAAATTGTGGATAAACTTAGGGCTATAAAGGACAAGGTTGCTGAGGTTGACGGAACCTTTTATCTGCAATTTGGTAATCGTGCTATCGGATCTTTAGGAGTAACTAATTTTATTAACCTGATTAAGGAGATAGATGGATAAGCTTTCCCCTAAACATATTTTCTTCGATTTAGACCATACCCTATGGGATTTTGAGAAGAATTCAGCGGCTACCTTCGAACTTCTATTCGATAAGTTCAATATTTCATTAAGTCTTACTCAGTTTTTAGAGGTCTATGTTCCTGCGAATATGGAGTATTGGAAGCTTTACCGTCAAGGTAAAATAGCCAAGGAAGAGTTGCGATATCGACGCCTAAGCGATGTATTTAATCGTTGTAATTATAGAGTTAGCGATCGTATGATCGGAGAAATGGCAGATGGATACATCGAGTATTTAAGCTCGTTTACGCATGTTTTTGATTACACCAAGGAGTTACTCGATTATCTCGTAGAGCGATATCCACTGCATATCTTAACTAATGGCTTCGCCGAGATTCAGTCCAAAAAGCTAAAAGGAGCGGGCTTAGATGGCTATTTTCAAACCGTAGTGAATGCAGAAGATGTTGGCTTTAAAAAGCCAGACCCCAGAATCTTTGCATTTGCTTTAGATAAAGCCAAAGCAACTGCTTCTGAATCGCTAATGATTGGTGATGATCTTGAAGCAGATATTCTAGGAGCAAAAAATTGTGGATTAGACGTTCTGCACTTTGATGTGGAGAATGTTCATAGTCACAATCACTGCATAATCGTTAACTGTCTTAGTGAAATAAAGCAATATCTTTAATGCATCATTAAACAATCTCTGCTATATGAAGTCATTTGTGTTTTCTGTATTTCTTTTGATCGGATTATTTTCTAGCTTAAATGCCCAGTTTGATCGATATGATTTCGTAGTAGTTCCAACCAAGTTTGATGTGTTTTTTGAATCCAATGCCTATCGCACAAGTACGCTTTTAAAGTTTCTTCTAACTGAAGCCGGGTACGACGCCTATTACGAAGATGAATTGCCTGAGTATGCCCTTCAGAATCCCTGTAAAGGGGTTAAGGTAGATCTTGAAGAGAATTCAGGTTTGCTTTTAACTAAGTTTCAAATTCTTTTTAAAGATTGCCGAAATCAATTAGTTTTTAAAACCTATTCAGGTGAGAGTAAGAGTAAGGATTATAAAACGGCCTATCACCAGTCTATAAGGCAGGCGTTTTCTAGTGTTTTATCGGGCAAAGGGGTATCCGAGCCCAAGAAAATTGATCGAGCTAGTTCTGTCGACCGAATGCGATTGATGAGCAATGGAGGAGATGATTATTCACTCGTTGATTATTCTGGTGCGGTAATCTTTAGATTAACCAAGTCAGCTGCAACGGATGTTTATCTGGTTAATGCCGAAGAAATTTCAGGTATTCTTTTCAAGAATGCTGAAGGTAAGTGGACCATGGAATTAACCGACGGATCGGGAGCCAAGGTGACAACGAATCCCGAAATTGAATGGTAATCTAATCTAAACGCTGTCTAACGGCTTCGTAAAGAAAAACCCCACAAGCCACAGAAACATTCAGTGAAGCGATGTTACCACTCATAGGGAGTTTAGCCTGACTATCGCTGAGCTTTAGTAGGGAGGGATGTATACCTATATCCTCGGATCCCATAATAATTGCTGATGCCTTTTTAAAATCTACATCATAGATATGACCATCTGCTTTTTCTGTTGCAGACACAATTTGAACCCCTGATGATTTCAAGTAATAAACCGCGTCTTTAAGATGGTCTACTCTTGCTACGGGTAAGGTAAAGGCCGCTCCGGCAGAGGTTTTGATGGCATCCTTGTTTAGCGGAGCCATCCCCTGTTTAGGAACGATTACGGCATCAACTTCAGTACAACTCGCAGTTCTTAAGATCGCACCGAAATTTCTGACATCCGTCAGACCATCTAGTAGAAGAAACATTGGGTGTTCCTTTGCTTGTAAAATACGCTCTATGGTTTCTTCGAAATCTGCATAACCAACCTCTGAAATCTCTGCAATAGCCCCTTGATGATTCTGAGTGGTTATACGCTGAAGCCGCTCAACTGGCACATAGGAGTGAGGAATCTTGCGATCGTGTATTTGTCCTTCTAGTGCTTTAAATAGAGGACTTGTTACACCTTTTTGAAGAAAGATTTTATGAAAATCAGTGCCTGATTCTATGGCTTCTTGAATCGCTCGGATGCCATAAATATATTGGGAGTTGTTTGACATTATTTATCGAGGTCAGAAATGAACTGAATCAGACCTTCTTGTGATTTTAGTGTATAGCGATTTTCTTTTAGTATCTCAGTCGCCTTTATTTGATAATCTTTTGGCAGTGATTCTACAATTTTTCTTCGCTTATTGGGTAAATGTTGAAGTAGTCTTTCATCGTTAATTTGATAGTAGTACTCGATAAATTGATTGAATTTATCTGGCGTACTTCTTACCATAGAATTCACAGCTTTAACACCTTCTTTAAACTTTGTCTTAACGCGTTCGTATACCTTGAAATTCTTTCCGCTGTAGAGTACATTAACGTATCCATTTCTAACTCCTTGTTTAGGGGTATTCAATGTTTCAAGAGTAAGGATAAGATCTTCTGCTTTAAGCGTAATGTTTCGATCAAGATTGAGCGCAAAGACAGTTTCGCTAAAAGGAGATTCTTTCAGTTCAACTTCGTCATTATGCATATTATAACGGTAGTGAAGTTTTTCAGCAAATTCCTCCTTATAATAAAGCTCACAGGGCTGAAATTCTTCATTGAAATAGGGACTGCCTACTGTGGTAGGGTCGAAGACGATATTTCTCGTCCTAACCTCGGCAAACATGATATCGGTTAAGGGACTTCTTTTTGCCATGAAATTGGCAAATCCTAGAATATCATCGCCTTGCGGTGCTTCTTGCAGAACCGTTTGACTTGACGCGCTGAAGGATAGGCTTAGCAGTAAAAAAGAGATCTTAAGTTTCATCTAGTTTCGGTTTAATTCCTCTATTAAGATAATAAGATCTTCTTCAGTTTTGGTTTTTAAACGATTACTACTTATAATTTCTGTAGCTAGATCTAAATCTTCCTCTTTAAGTACAGATTGGAAATCCTTTTTTTTGCCACTAAAAAAATAAGCGACTTCTTCGCCATTTTTACGGATGTAAAAGTCTTGAAAATGAGTGAAGCGATTTGGGGTTGTTCGAACCATTGAGTTTACTGCTCTGACACCTTCTTTAAAACCCACTCTGTTCTGATAGTATAGAGTATAATTTTTTCCTGTAGCTAATTCGTATAGATAGGCATTTCTCAATGTGCCGTCTTCATTAGTGATCGTTGTTAGTGAAAGTGAACGACCGGTTTCTCGATCTTTCAATACGATTTCTTTGACGGTAGCAAGAGAGCTACTCTCTCCTTCCGCAGGCACGAAGTTTCCTTGCTCATCTTTTACATATTTTACCGATTCATCGCCAGGTTTAACAACTTCAACTTCGTCATTGAATGCATTATGACGATATAAGTATAGACCTAAGGATTTACCGTTGTATAAGACTTCTCCTTTAGTAAAGTTTTCATTAACATAGGGTGATCCTACAGTTGGTAAATCATTACCGTAAGAACGAGTCTTTCGCATTTGAGCGAATACGGCTCCTTCTGTTGCCGAACCACTAAAGCTCTCTAAATTAATTTGGGCATTAATTGAGATAGGCATTGAGGTTATTAAAATGAGGTAGATATATTTTTTCATAGGTGCAAAGATAATCTTCCCAATAATATAAAAAAGAAAAGCCCAGTGTTATCACTGGGCTTTTCTTTTAATGAAAGTACAAAGGTATTACTGAACCTTTGTAAACCTATAAACAGCTTGAGTCGCACTTCTGCCGCAATCCTCAATTGGATTATCGGTGATCGACAGAGTGAATGTACTATCATCTGTAAAGTCAAATGTGCCATTAGGTCCATCTGGTGGGGCAATACCTAAATTAGTACTGCAACCTAGACCGATTAATTGCTCTCCCATAACCACTGTTTCTCCACATACTAGATCTACAGCAAAGTCATATGGTCCAAATCCAAGTGCCTCAAGGTATCCAATACTAAAATTTCTTCCGGTATTTGTTGTAGCAGTAATTACCGCTGTTTCACCTAGACCATTAGTAGCTCCGAGATAAGAACTTTCTCCTTCGATTAATTCTACTGAATAAGTTCCAGTAAGGAATCCATCAGCGAGTTTACAAACGGCATTAGCAGTTACTTGGTAAGGTGATGAATACCATCCACCTACCGCTGCGATGTTTCCATTCGCGTCTGAATTTGTAAAGGTTTGACCCGATGTGGTAGTTAGAGTAAAGTCTAAAACAAACTGATCACCAGCCTTAACTTCTGCGATAGTTAGACCTGCAGCAGCTAGGGCATCAGATAATTGGTAACTAAAACTAGCTCTGGGTAATCCGAATGGAGTTCCATTACTATCCCATCCCGTAATTTGACCAAACGGAATATTTGCAATAGAATTTCCATTACCATTTTTATCTACAAACGATAGAGTTACATCTAGGCTTTGAATGTTTGAAGCTAAGCTTCCTTCGGCATCTTGATATTCTAGCACTACATTTAAACCAGAGCTAGTATCAAACAGGTCTAATAGACCTGATACAGAAACTTGTCTAAGGATTGCTCCATTTTGAGTATTCTCAAAAACAAAATCAATTACTTTTTCTTCTGTTTCACAAGCAACAAAGAAACTAGTTGATAGAGCAATACCAAGGATAATTAATAATTTTTTCATCTTTTAGTATTTAAAGTTTTAGTATAATGTAGTTGAACCATTATCCCAGAATACTGTCTGTGAAACATCAGCTTTCTGATTAACAGAAGAGTTGGTATTCACAAAATTAGAAGGGTACCACATTGAACGAACGTATGGTCCTGGATCTGGCTCTAGGTTAGGCTGTAAATTATTAGGATACCCCGTTCTTCTGTAGAAGTTGTAGGCATCTGAACCGTTTCCATAAAGTGATACGAAAAATTCTTGACCTAAAACGTTCCATCCACCTGTAGTATCTGCATCGAAGGCTGCTTCGATAGAACTTGCATGAAGACTTACATCATCTACTGATGGGGCAGCAGATAAATCAGCTGAACCATCCAAACTACCAAATGTCATTACTTTTGCAACGGATTTAGACAATCCCTGAATCATAAAGGACTTAGCAGTAGCTGCATCTCCTGCAGCCATAGCAACTTCGGCTCTGTAAAAGTCTACTGTGGAAGCTAAAAGGATAGGAGTAATGCCATTTCCACCTGCTCCTGCACCAAGACCTAGTGGATCGAAACGTGAGTCATCGAACGCACCACCTGCAGGGTAAACACCTACTAGAGTACGTAAGAATCCATCTGGTGGAATACCTTCGTCGTTACCATGATCTCTACCCCAATAACCGTTAGGAAGACCACAAAATGGGTATCCGTCGTAGTGTGCTGGTGGAGTTTGAAGTGAACATTGAAGAGTCTCTAACGCTGGGTCAGATCCATCTGAACCAGGCGTAACTGCATTCTGACGATAGAAATAATATCTCGCTCTCGGATCGCTGTTATTGTCCATGTAAGACATTAACGATATGGAACGATAATTACCACCACCACTAACTGTATAGTCAGCTGAATACGCCGGATGACGAGTATCTGGTTGTACTTCGTTTGTTCCGTATTTGAATTGCATATCATCATCTGACGAAGAAATGTAATTTCCACTAGCAATAATAGAATTAAATCCAGGATCGATACCACCGTCGTGAACTCGAGTGGTAACATACATTTTCAACTTCAGTGTATTTGCAGCTTTAATCCATTTAGAAGCATCTCCATCATAATAAAAATCATTCTGTGGAGCCGGTCCGTCTTTCGCAAATTCGGCAATAGCTTCATCTAATAGAGTGTGGGCAACTGCATATAAGTCAGCGCCTTGGTCAACACCTGGATTAAAGTTTTCACCTCCAAGGTTTGCCTCAGAATACGGTACATCACCAAAATAGTCGACTAGAGTGACTATTGTAAAAGCTCTAAAGAATTTTGACATCCCTAAATGATAGCTAAGACCATTTTCTGAAGCTAAATTTTCTAATGCTTTAGCATCTTCTAGTAGTGTAGCGTATGCAGCACTCCAAGCTCCAGAAAAGCTTGAAGGTTGGTAAACATTTATATAATTTTTACCAAACATATAATAGATCCGCGTAAGTTCTCCACCATAGTTTCCCATGGTTTGCACTTTACTTCTGAAAGTAAGTTGCATTTGGTTTAGAAGAAAGTCGGGACTTGCTTGATCTGCTGATAACGCATTGGGGTTAACTCTTAGATCAAGCTCAGTTGTCTCACACGATTGAAAGCTTAAAGCTCCTGCAATCGTAACGACACCTAATAGTTTAAAATAATTTTTCATAATAATAGTAACTAAATGTTATTGTTAGAAAGAAGCTTTGATACTGAATCCGTAACGTCTTGAAGATGGTCCGTTTAAGTAATCAAATCCTTGACCGTTACCAATACCTAAACCAGCTACGTTTGGGTCAAAGTTAGTACTCTCTGGAACATTAAACGCTTTGTACCATAGGTTAAAACCTGAAAGTGTGAAACTTAATGAACCGAATGGAGTGTTCTCTAAAATGCTTTGTGGTAGCGTGTAACCTAATGAAACCTCTTGAAGTCTTATGTTAGTAGCATCATAAACATTTAACTCTTCTGGTCCGAATAGGACATTTGAGAAGTAGTAGTCAGAGTTGTTAATCTGTACATTGTTAGCAGTACCGTCAGGACCTACACCTGGAATAATGAATGATTTTTCACGATCAACAGTGTCTTCAACAAGTCCACGACCAAGAAGTGTAGAAACAGTCGCAGTGTGGATGTCTCCTCCTTGTTGGTGGTTAAATAAGAAATTGAAGTTTAATCCTTTATATCTTAAAGTGTTTCCAACGTTTAAGATAAAATCAGGAGTTGGGTTACCGATGATTGGAAGACGATCATTTTCGTCATTTTCTTCAGAAATATAGTATCCTGATGAGTTTACTTCAAAAGCTCCGTTTTCGTCACGTGAAACACGTGAACCTACGATAACTCCCAGTTGTTCTCCTTTAATTGCAGCATTACCAAGGTTTGAGAACCCTGCGTAAACGATGATATCAGTATCTGCACCAAGATCAGTTACTGTTGACTGGTTCTTGTTGAAGTTTGCGTTGATATCCCAGCTTAAACCGTTCCCTTCGTTACGGATTACATTGAGGTTAGCATCGATTTCGATACCGTCTCCTTGAATCTCCCCAACGTTAGTTTGGATGATCGTACCTCCAGTTGAAGGGTCAAGTGGTTTGTTTACGATAAGGTTTTCGGTGATTCTCTTGTAAACAGAAACATCAAGTGATAATCTTCTGTCGAAAAGAAGTGCTTCAATACCTCCTTCAAATTCACGATAAAGCTCAGGTAGAATACCTGGGTTAGCCACCGTGTTTGATACAGAGTTCGTTACAACCGTAGCTCCATCGCCGTTGATGAAAGCTTGTGTATCGATGGAGAGGTTCACCGAAGTTGGGAATCCACTAGCAAAACCTGCTGATTCTCCGTAACCTCCACGAACTTTAAGGTTGTTTAACCAGTTACTCTTAAGATCCGCGAACGCATTGGTTGGGATGAAAGAGAAAGAGGCTCCTTTGTAGAAAAGAGAACGGTTTTCAATGGATTGGTTAGAAACCCAATCATTACGTCCGTTAACCGTTAGGTAAAGGTACTTGTTATAACCGAAATCAGCCTGAGCATATGCTCCAAGTACATTTTTAAACGTAGTGAATTGAATTTCATCTTGAAGGTCGAAATTGAAGTGACGTAGAACACCAAATACATTCTGACCTGAAGACGCAACTCCTTGACGATCGTAGTGTGTGTAACGTGAAGTTGCACCAACGTTGAATGTCATATCCAGCTCTTCAGTTAAATCATAATCTCCATTAAGAATTAATGAATGATCCCAGATAGTGTTGTTGTTATCCCATGTTGAGTAAATACCAGATACGGTTCTAGCACCACCACCTACACCACCTTTGTTTTGGTAGTTTACGTTTCTTTCATTGTAGAAATCGTAACCAACACGGTATAAGAAGTTAAGGTTATCATTGATGTCATAAGACATATTTAAAGAACCAAAAGTACGATTAGTGTCCTGAATACTTCCAGAATTAGCTACAGTCCATAATGGGTGCTGAATACTGTTGTTCTGACGATAGTAAACCGATCCACCTGTGATAGGGTTCTCGAAAGGAAGACCATTTAAGTCAACTGAACGAGGGGTAAAGAAGATGTGGCCGAATACAGAAGAACCTGATCCGAAAGCTCCGTTACCTGTTGACGCTGCAACTGGTGGAGACTTAAAACGAGTTCTTGAGTAGTTCATAGTACCGAACACTGTGAAGTTGTTAGTTAGTTGTGCACGTCCACCTACAGACATATTATTTCTTAATAGTTTGTTACCTGGAGTAAATCCTTCGTCTTCAAGGTGACCAAAAGAAACGTTGTAAGAAACTTTACCATCAGCAGAAGAACCTCCTGCTTGAAGTGATGTATTCGCAACAGTTCCTGTTTGGAAGAAGTTTTCTAGGTTATCATAAGGCTTCCATGCGTAACGAGCTCCCTGAAGTTCTGGGAAAGCTGCTGGGATTCCAGTAGCTGAAGACGCGGTAGAATATGGGTGAAGGATTGTTCCATCATCCGTATTTAAACCGTAAGCAGAAGGGAAGTTAGATGCGTTACCCCATCCTGTTGAACCTTCTTTTCTAAATGAAGGACCCCAGTTTGAGAAGAACCATCCGAACTTCTGATCAAATCCGTTACCATACTGATTTTGGAAATCAGGCATAGACGCGATTTCGTTCATGAAGTATGACTGCGTAACAGTGATTTCATTTTTCTTGCGAGTTGCACCAGCAGCTCCTGCTTTAGTAGTAATAAGGATTACCCCGTTTTTACCGGCTTCACCATATAGTGTTGCAGCTGAAAGACCTTTAAGAACCTGAACATCAGCAATAGCGTTAGGATCTAGATCTAGGAAACGGCTTGAACCATTGTTACCATCTACGAATGAACCACCGGCATTCGTATCAGATGCGAAAGGCACACCATCTACGATGAATAAAGGTTGGTTGTTCTGGCTAAATGATTGGTAACCACGAATAACAATATTCGTACCTGAACCTGAAACACCACTTTGAGAAGTAATGTTTACCCCAGAAGCTTTACCTCTAAGGATACGTCCAACGTCACCTTCAGTTCTTTGCTCAAGTTGTTCCTCACCAACTGAAGATACAGCGTATCCAAGCGCTTGTTTCTCACGCTTAATACCCTGAGCCGTAACAACTACTTCTTCTAATGCTTGTGCATCCTCTTCCATTTGCACGTTGTACGTGTCGGCAGCACCAACAGTAACACGAGCTTCTTTCTGACCGATGTAAGTAAATACCAACACCTGACCATTGGATGCGGAAATCGAATAATTTCCATCAAAGTCTGTTTGAGTACCGTTAGTAGTCCCATTCACAAGGATATTTACCCCAGGAAGAGGTAACCCGTCTGAATCAGTAACTGTACCTGAAACCGTCTTTGACTGTGCAAAAGAAACTTGCACAACTAACGCTAAAAGAAGCGTTAAGATTCCATTAAGTTTTGTTTTCATTTTTAAGTTATTTGAATTAGCGAGTTGCTAAAATCTAAAATTTATGTTAACATTCCAAAGGATAATACATAATATGTACAGATTTCTTTCATTTTTTATTTAGACTTCAATTCTGTAACCCGCTTTTTTTTGTTTTAATAATCTTTATAACCCTCTATCATAAACAATGAAATTCGGCAGACATCGATTCATTCAGTCTACGGTTCTTTTCCTGAATTAATACCGTTTTGTTGAAATACCTATACGATGACTGTCGGGATATTATATAGGTAGAAGAGGTGTAAATAGGGTGCTAGGTTTTAGATCCTAGATGGAGCCCAAACCATTTAATTTCAAAAATCTTTTGCTTCGATTTGATTTTCAATAATTAATCAATACATTTGCAGCCCTAAAAATTAGGAGAAAACTAGAAGAATGCCAACAATTTCACAATTAGTAAGAAAAGGTAGACACTCGATTGCCAAGAAGAGCAAATCGGCTGCTTTGGATTCTTGTCCCCAACGTAGAGGTGTGTGTACACGTGTGTACACTACCACGCCAAAGAAACCTAACTCAGCAATGAGAAAGGTAGCTAGGGTAAGATTAACCAACGGAAAAGAGGTTAACGCGTACATTCCAGGAGAGGGGCACAATCTCCAAGAGCACTCGATAGTATTGGTACGAGGTGGACGTGTTAAGGACTTACCTGGAGTTCGTTATCACATTGTTAGAGGAGCCCTTGACACCGCAGGTGTACAGGGTCGTACACAACGACGTTCAAAATACGGCGCAAAGCGTCCTAAAAAGTAGTTCTGAAAAGACGCAAGTACGATGAGAAAAAGACAAGCAAAAAAACGTCCGATCCTTCCAGATCCTAAATTTGGAGATCAATTAGTGACACGTTTCGTAAATATGATGATGTGGGATGGTAAGAAATCTGTTGCCTTCCGCATTTTTTACGATGCAATCGATATTGTAGATCAGAAAAAGACTGACGAAGAAAAATCAGCACTAGAGCTTTGGAAAGATGCCTTATCTAATGTGATGCCTCACGTAGAAGTACGCAGTCGTCGTGTAGGTGGAGCTACTTTTCAGATTCCTATGCCTATTCGTCCTGATCGCAAAATTTCTACTGCTATGAAGTGGTTGATTAGTTATGCAAGAAAACGTAATGAGAAGTCAATGGCTCAAAAGCTAGCTTCTGAAATTCTTGCTGCTGCCAAAGAAGAAGGTGCTGCAGTTAAGAAGCGTATGGATACTCATAAAATGGCTGAGGCTAACAAAGCGTTCTCGCACTTTAGATTCTAATCAGACATGGCAAGAGATTTAAAATTCACTAGAAATATTGGTATTGCTGCTCACATTGATGCAGGTAAAACAACTACTACTGAACGTATATTATTTTACACAGGAGTAAGTCACAAGATTGGTGAAGTTCACGATGGTGCTGCTACCATGGACTGGATGGAGCAAGAGCAGGAGAGAGGTATTACTATTACTTCTGCTGCTACTACTTGTACTTGGAATTTCCCAACAGAGAATAGTCAACTTACTGATGAATCTAAAGGCTATCATTTTAATATAATCGATACTCCCGGTCACGTTGATTTCACTGTTGAGGTGAACCGTTCGCTTCGTGTATTAGATGGTCTTGTATTCTTATTTAGTGCGGTTGATGGTGTAGAACCTCAATCAGAGACTAACTGGAGACTAGCAGATAACTACAAAGTCCCTCGCATGGGGTTTGTTAACAAGATGGACCGTCAGGGTGCTAATTTCTTAGCAGTTTGTACACAGGTTCGTGAGATGTTAAAGTCTAATGCAGTGCCGATTGTATTACCTATCGGTGATGAAGCAGACTTCAAAGGGATAGTTGATCTTGTTAAAAACCGTGCGATTGTATGGCACGATGATAATTTCGGATCTACTTTCGATGTTATCGATATTCCTGCAGATATGGAAGACGAGGTTCGTCAATATCGTGCGGAGCTTATCGAAGCCGTTGCTGAGTATGACGAATCATTAATGGAAAAATTCTTCGAAGATGAAGATTCTATTACCGAGGATGAGGTTCATGCGGCGCTCCGAGCTGCTGTAATGGATATGAGTATCATCCCGATGGTATGTGGTTCTTCATTCAAGAATAAAGGGGTTCAGTTCCTTCTTGATGCGGTTTGTCGATATCTACCTTCTCCTCTAGATAAGGAGGCGATTATTGGTACTAATCCTGATACTGATCAAGAAGTGGCGCGTAAGCCAGATCCAAAAGAACCGTTTGCGGCATTAGCCTTTAAGATTGCAACAGATCCTTTCGTAGGTCGTTTAGCTTTCTTTAGAGCCTATTCTGGCACTCTAAATGCTGGCTCATACGTTTTAAATAACCGTTCAGGTAACAAGGAACGTATCTCTCGTATTTACCAAATGCACTCGAATAAGCAAAATGCGATTGAATCGATTTCTGCTGGTGATATTGGGGCTGCTGTTGGCTTTAAGGATATCAAAACTGGTGATACGCTATCGGATGAAAAGCATCCAATCGTATTAGAAAGTATGGTTTTCCCTGAACCGGTAATCGGTATCGCTGTTGAGCCTAAGACTAAAGCGGATGTGGATAAATTGGGTATGGCTTTAGCTAAACTAGCTGAAGAAGATCCTACTTTCCAGGTTAAAACAGACGAGGCTTCAGGTCAGACCATTATCTCTGGTATGGGTGAGCTTCACTTAGATATTATCGTTGACCGTTTACGTCGCGAGTTCAAGGTTGAAGTGAACCAAGGTCAGCCACAAGTAGAGTATAAAGAAGCTCTTACTCAGAAGGCAGATCACCGTGAGGTTTATAAGAAGCAAACAGGTGGTCGTGGTAAATTTGCGGATATCGTATTTACTATTGAGCCTGTTGAAGAAGGTAAAACTGGCCTTGAATTTGTTAACGAGGTTAAAGGCGGTAATGTACCTAAAGAATATATTCCTTCAGTTGAAAAGGGTTTCAAAGAGGCTATGAAGAATGGTCCTTTAGCTGGTTTCGAGATGGATAGTATGAAAGTTACTCTTAAGGATGGTTCATTCCACCCAGTGGATTCTGATGCACTCTCTTTCGAACTAGCCGCTAAGCTTGGTTATAAGGAGTCTGCTCGTGCTGCTAAGGCAGTTATTCTTGAGCCTATTATGAAACTTGAGGTATTAACTCCTGAAGAGAACATGGGTGATATCGTTGGGGATCTTAACCGTCGTCGCGGTCAAGTAAACTCTATGGACGATAGAGCTGGTTCTAAAGTAGTTAAGGCTTCTGTGCCACTTTCAGAAATGTTTGGATATGTAACTTCTTTACGTACCCTTTCTTCGGGTAGAGCTACATCTACAATGGAATTCTCACATTACGCTGAGACACCTTCGAATATTTCTGAAGAAGTTATTAAGGCAACTAAAGGAGATAATTAATCTATCAGAGCTATGAGCCAAAAAATTAGAATTAAACTAAAATCATACGATCATAATTTGGTAGATAAATCTGCCGATAAGATTGTTAAGACAGTGAAAACCACTGGTGCTATTGTTACTGGTCCAATTCCACTGCCAACGAATAAGAAAATCTTTACTGTACTACGTTCTCCTCACGTGAACAAAAAGTCTCGTGAGCAGTTTCAGTTAAGCTCCTACAAGCGACTTTTAGACATCTACAGTTCATCATCAAAGACGATTGATGCGCTTATGAAGTTAGAATTACCTAGTGGAGTTGAAGTAGAGATTAAGGTATAATTATAATCGAGCCTCAGTGCTCGTTACATGTCTCAAACGAGGGTTTGAGAAAAACGGTAATAGAAAAGTTCTGGGTCAGGGTTTTTCTTGACCCAAATTTTTTAAAAGAAGAATTAATAATTAAATAAATAGTATGTCTGGGTTAATTGGAAAAAAGATCGGCATGACTAGCATTTTTGACGAAAACGGGAAAAACATTCCTTGTACCGTTATTCAGGCTGGGCCATGCGTGGTTACCCAAGTCAGAACCGAAGAGGTTGACGGGTATGATGCACTTCAACTCGGTTTCGATGACAAGGCAGAAAAACGTGCTTCAAAGGCTGAAATTGGTCATGCCAAAAAAGCGGGTACTTCTCCTAAGAAAAAGCTCATCGAATTCCGATATTTTGAAAATGGTAAATATGGTATTGGTGATACCATCGATGTAACTCTTTTCCAAGAAGGAGAATTTGTCGATGTTATCGGTACCTCAAAAGGTAAAGGTTTCCAAGGGGTTGTTAAACGTCACGGTTTTGCCGGGGTAGGTCAGTCTACACACGGTCAACATAACCGTTTACGTGCTCCTGGTTCAATTGGTGCCGCTTCTTATCCTGCAAGAGTATTCAAAGGAATGCGTATGGCTGGAAGAATGGGTGGTGATCAAGTAACGGTTCAGAACCTACGAGTAGTTAAAGTTCTTCCTGAGAAGAATGTGCTTGTTGTTAAAGGTTGTGTGCCTGGTCATAAAAATGCATACGTAACAATCGAGAAGTAATGAAAGTAGCAGTATTAGATCGTAACGGAAAAGAAACCGGTCGTAGCGTAGAGCTTTCGAACGATATTTTTGGTTTTGAACCAAATGAGCATGCTATTTATTTAGATGTGAAGCAATACTTAGCGCATCAGCGCCAGGGTAATCACAAGGCTAAAGAGCGTGGAGAGATTGCTGGTAGTACCAGAAAACTTAAAAAGCAAAAAGGAACGGGTACCGCGCGTGCTGGTTCTATTAAATCACCTGTATTTAGAGGTGGTGGTAGAATTTTTGGACCAAGACCTCACGGTTATGACCAAAAATTGAATAAAAACGTTAAGCGTATTGCTCGTAGATCAGCGCTAAGTCTGAAGGCAAAAGAGAATGCTTTAATGGTTATTGAAGACCTTGCATTTGACGCGCCAAAGACGAAGGATTTCATCTCAGTTTTGGAATCACTTGGTATTCAGGCTAAAAAGTCTCTTTTTGTCTTGGCTGACGCTAACAAAAACGTATATTTGTCGTCTCGTAATTTAGAGCAGTCTAAAGTCGTAACTAGTTCAGAATTAAACACTTATAGCATTGTAAATGCTACAAACGTTGTTCTTTCTGAGAGCGCAATCGAGGCGATTGAAACCAATTTAAACAAATAATTGAGGTATGAGTATTCTTATTAAGCCCATTATTACCGAAAAGTTAAGCGCTGAAGGCGAGCTTTTCAATCGTTATGGTTTCTATGTAGATCCTAAAGCAAATAAAATTCAGATTAAGGAAGCGGTTGAGTCTACTTACGGTGTTACCGTAGATAAGGTTAGAACTCAAATTTATGCTGCAGAGCGTAAAACTCGTTATACGAAAACAGGAATTCAGCACGGTAAGACAAACCTTTTAAAGAAGGCTATTGTTCAGGTGGCTGAAGGCGAAGTAATTGATATTTACAGTAATCTATAATCTACTGAAATGGCTGTTAGAAAATTAAAACCGATTACACCGGGACAACGTTTTAAGGTTGTCAATGGTTTTGATGCGATTACCGCGTCTAAGCCGGAGAAAAGCCTTTTAGCTCCCCTAAAAAAGTCGGGTGGACGTAATTCAGACGGTAAGATGACCGCCTCACATAGAGGTGGTGGTCACAAGCGTCGTTACCGTATTATTGATTTTAAAAGAACGAAAGAGGGTGCTGCTGAAGTACTTTCTATTGAGTACGATCCGAACAGAACTGCTTTTATCGCTTTAGTGCAATATGCTGATGGTGAAAAGCGTTATGTTATTGCTCAAAATGGACTTGAAGTTGGATCTTCAGTCCAGGCAGGTGAAGGAGCTACTCCAGATGTTGGAAATGCTCTTAAACTAAAGGATATCCCTCTAGGTACGATCATCTCTTGCATTGAGCTTCGTCCTGGTCAGGGTGCTGTTATGGCTCGAAGTGCTGGTTCTTTCGCTCAATTAATGGCGAAGGACGGTAAGTTTGTAACGATCAAATTACCTTCAGGTGAGACTCGTTTGATTCTTGGAGAATGCATGGCTACCATTGGAGCTATTTCTAATTCGGATCATCAGTTAATAGTATCAGGTAAGGCTGGTAGAAGTCGCTGGTTAGGTCGTCGTCCGCGTACAAGACCTGTAGTTATGAACCCTGTCGATCACCCAATGGGTGGTGGTGAAGGTCGTGCTTCAGGAGGTCACCCAAGATCTAAGAATGGTATTCCTGCTAAAGGTTATAGAACTCGTTCTAAGACTAAGGATAGCAACAGATATATTGTAGAACGAAGAAAGA
>Ga0209555_10000162_pt1 | contig 58128 bp, 49 predicted proteins | sample SaaInl85LU_5_DNA_FD_184643 | JGI IMG/M metagenome (GOLD analysis project Ga0209555, IMG submission 184643) | Marine microbial communities from expanding oxygen minimum zones in the Saanich Inlet - ESP_85LU_5_DNA (SPAdes) (version 2) | ecosystem: Environmental > Aquatic > Marine > Intertidal...
AAAACGGAACCAAATTATCAGAAGGAACCTACTTTGTTGTCCTCCAAGGGTTTTATGGAGGAAAAGAAGTAACACAAAACTTCCCTCTTTCTTTGTTTAGATAAATAGGTTTTGATAGAAATAGAGAAATCTCCTTTGCATCTGTGCAAAGGAGATTTTTTTTTACACAAAAAATCCTTGTGTCCTATATTGCTCTATCTAGTTTACAAATTGTATCTTTGTGGCTCTAAATATAATCCATTAGCATGCAGGAAATAATAGGAAATAAACTAAAGGAACTTTATCCAGAGATTTCGGATAATTTAATTCAACTTCAAAAAACTAAATCTGACTTTGAAGGAGATGTAACCCTAGTAGTTTTTCCTTTGTTGAGAATTACCAAAAAAAATCCAGAAGAGTCAGGAGAGGTAATCGGGAAGTTTTTAACCCAAGAACTTGATTTTGTTCAAGGATTTAATGTAGTCAAAGGGTTTTTGAACCTAGAAATTAGCACCTTCTATTGGCTAAATCAATTTAAGTCAATACTGGGCAATCCAAACTATGGCTTTCTTGAAAAAACGAACAAAACTTTTATCGTTGAATATTCCTCTCCTAACACAAATAAACCTCTTCATTTGGGGCATTTACGGAATATATTTTTGGGTTTTTCTGTTGCCAATATCCTCAAAGCAAATGGACATGAAGTAGTAAAAACTCAAATCATAAACGACCGAGGAATTCATATTTGTAAGTCTATGCTTGCTTGGCAATTATTTGGAGAAGGAGAAACACCCAATTCTTCTGGATTGAAAGGGGATAAATTGGTTGGAAAATATTACGTAGCTTTTGATAAGAAATACAAAGAAGAAATACAAGACCTCGTAGCAAAGGGAGTAGAGAAAGAACAGGCAGAAAAAGAAGCGTCAATTCTTATCCAGGCTCAAGAAATGTTGAGAAAATGGGAGGAAGGAGATACCGAAGTAGTGGAATTGTGGCAGAAGATGAACTCATGGGTTTACGATGGATTTGATGTTACTTACAACACAATGGGGGTTGATTTTGATTCCTTGTATTACGAAAGTGACACGTATATTTTAGGGAAAGATATTGTAGAAGAAGGACTATCCAAAGGACTGTTGTACAAAAAAGAGGATGGCTCAGTTTGGTGCGATCTGTCGGACGAAAAAATGGACGACAAATTACTTTTGAGAGGAGACGGTACTTCAGTTTACATGACCCAAGATGTGGGAACGGCTGTCAAGCGATTTAAGGATTTTCCAAACACCGTTGGAATGATATATACGGTTGGAAATGAACAAGAACATCATTTTAAAGTGTTATTCACTATTTTAAAGAAACTGGGGTATCCTTTTGCGGATGAATGTTTTCATCTCTCATACGGAATGGTGAATCTACCAACCGGAAAAATGAAATCGAGAGAGGGAACCGTGGTGGATGCAGATGATTTGATGGCGGAAGTAATACAGGATGCCAAAGAAATTACTGAAGAAAGAGGACAAATTGAAAACCTGGGTGAAGAGCAGTTGACAAAACTATTTGAGCAAATAGGATTGGGAGGATTAAAGTACTATTTACTGAAAGTAGATCCAAAAAAATCCATGATGTTCAACCCCGAAGAATCGATAGATTTGAATGGAAATACAGGGCCATTTATTCAGTACACCTACGCAAGAACTCAGTCTATTATCAACAAAGAACAGGGAGACCTAAAATCGTTTCAGCTAGATATTGATGCCGAAAAAAGTGAAATTGATATAATTAAACATCTCTTGGACTTACCCGAAACGATAAAAGAGGCAGGAAAAACCTACAGTCCCGCGATCTTGGCAAATTACACTTATGAATTAGTGAAATTGTACAATTCGTTTTATCAATCAGTTTCTATTTTTAAAGAAGAGAATAAAGCCAAACAAAATTTACGTTTGTTGTTGACAGAGAAAGTGGCAGATACCGTTCGTTTTACGATGAGTTTGTTGGGAATTGAAGTTCCTTCAAAAATGTAACTATATTTGTGTAGAAGAAGAATTAAACCTCAAAAGAGGGGGTTTAAGTTAATTGAGAAAGAAAAAAATAAAAAAGTATGTTTGATAATTTATCTGATAAGTTAGAAAGAGCCTTTAAAGTATTAAAAGGGCAGGGACAAATTACCGAAATAAACGTAGCAGAAACCGTTAAGGAGATTCGTAGAGCATTGGTAGATGCTGATGTGAACTACAAAACTGCAAAAGAGTTTACTAATACTATTAAAGAGAAAGCATTAGGTCAAAACGTATTGAGTGCCATTTCGCCAGGTCAGTTGATGATAAAAATCACCAACGAAGAGTTGACCAAATTGATGGGGAGCGAAAATGTCGAGTTAGATGTTTCTGCAAATCCATCGATAATTCTGATGGCGGGTCTTCAAGGATCTGGAAAAACAACTCATTCGGGGAAGTTGGCTAAATTTCTTACTGAAAAGAAAAATAAAAAAGTACTCCTAGTTGCTTGTGATGTCTATCGTCCGGCTGCCATTGATCAACTTCATGTTTTGGGAGATCAATTGGGAATCGAAGTGTATTCGAATAAAGAAGAAAAGAATCCAGTAAAAATTGCTGAGGCAGCCATTGCGCACGCAAAAGCAAATGGACTCAACACAGTGATTGTGGATACTGCAGGGAGATTGGCAATAGATGAAAAGATGATGGGAGAAATCGCAGAAATCAAATCTGCCATTAACCCTCAGGAGATACTATTTGTGGTTGATTCCATGACTGGACAGGATGCGGTGAATACGGCAAAGACATTTAATGAAAGACTTGACTTTACCGGTGTAATTCTAACGAAACTGGATGGTGATACTAGAGGAGGAGCGGCAATTTCCATTAAGTCAGTAGTAAACAAGCCAATTAAATTTATTGGAACTGGTGAAAAAATGGAAGCACTGGATGTTTTTCATCCGAGTAGGATGGCAGACAGAATTTTGGGAATGGGAGATGTGGTTTCTTTGGTTGAGAAAGTGCAACAACAATTTGATGAAGAAGAAGCAAAAAAGCTTCAAGCCAAAATTTCCAAAAACAAATTTGATTACAATGACTTTTTAGGTCAGCTTCAGCAAATCAAAAAAATGGGGAACGTGAAAGATTTGATGGGAATGATTCCAGGTGTTGGGAAGCAAATTAAAGATGCAGATATTGACGAAAATGCGTTTAAAGGGATTGAAGCGATTATCTTATCCATGACACCACACGAAAGAGAGAACCCAACAGTATTGAACGGAACAAGAAAACAACGTCTTGCAAAAGGAAGTGGGCAAAGTATTCAGGAGGTTAATAAATTGATAAAGCAATTTAAAGACACGAGCAAGATGATGCAAATGATGAACAATAAAAAGGGGATGATGGGAATGATGAAACAAATGAAGCAATTGCAAAAAGGTAAGCTATAAATCAGTCGTCAGATTCGGGTCGTTAGTCGTCAGTTTTTTTGACTAATTACCTAGGACCAATGACCAAATACTCATATGAAATGATATTAATTGACGGTAAAAAAACTTCGCTCGAGATTCAAGATGAAATCAAAGAAGAGGTAAACTATTTAAAATCAAAAGGGAAAAAGATTCCTCATTTAGCTGCCGTATTAGTAGGCAACAACGGGGCAAGCAAGACTTACGTAAACGCAAAAGTAGTGGCGTGTGAACGAGTGGGATTCGAAAGTACCTTGGTTCGATTGCCCGATACGATTTCAGAAGCTGAATTACTTCATAAAATCGATAAGCTAAATCACAATCCGGAGATAGACGGCTTTATCGTTCAATTACCGCTGCCTGATCATATTAGTGAGAAAAAAGTAACACAAGCAATTGACCCAAAAAAAGACGTGGATGGGTTTCATCCCGAAAATATTGGTAGAACCGCTTTAAACTTACCAGCATTTTTACCCGCAACACCATTTGGTATTTTGCAACTGCTAGAAAGATACAACATCGAAACTTCAGGAAAACACTGCGTAGTTGTAGGTAGAAGTAATATTGTGGGAGCACCTATTAGTATCATGATGGGAAGAAACTCTTATCCGGGAAACAGTACTGTGACATTGACACACAGTAGAACTGTCAACTTAAAGGAACTTACCTTAATGGCAGATATCTTAATTGTAGCTCTGGGAAAACCTGAGTTTGTTACAGCAGATATGGTAAAGGACAATGCAGTGGTGATTGATGTAGGAATTACACGAATTGCAGATAAGTCCAAAAAATCAGGTTACTGCCTAAAAGGTGATGTTAAATTTGACGAAGTTTCTGAAAAATGTTCGTTCATTACTCCCGTTCCAGGTGGAGTGGGGCCAATGACAATTGCCTCATTATTAAAAAATACACTTCTCGCTTCCAAAAGAAAATAATATGTCCGTTAAATTGAAATATCTCTTCGTATTTTTAACTCTATCCATTTTCCTAATCTCTTGTAATTCGCCAGCAGATACTAAAGTAAACCAAGAGTTATTAAGCAAATTTGATCGTGATATAGATGCCTACTTTGGCTACATGAACAACATGGAATGGGAAAGTATGCTTTCCATGACAAATCCACGTTTGTTTGATATAGTCCCTAAAGAAACAATGATTGATATGTTCAAATCCTTGTATGAATCTGGGATGGAAATGAACGTACAAGAAACGACTCCTACATCTTATTCGACTATAGTGGAACAGAACGGAGACCATTACTGCAAAGTGATGTATGACGGAGTTTTAACCATGACTTTGTCCCAAACATTAATGGCAAATATAGAAATGTTTAAGACAGAACTGTACAAATCATATAACCAAGAAGAGGTAAAAATAGTGGTAGAAAAAAATCAAATAATTATTGATTCGGAAAAAGAAATTATTGCCATGTCTGCTGATAATCAAAAGACTTGGACTTATTTTGAACTTCAAGAAGGTCAAGATGAGATGTTGAGTAAACTAATTCCACAAAGCGTATTAAATAAAATTAACCAATAAGTTGTATGAACAGGTGCTCATGGTGTGGAAGAGACCCCTTGTATGTCCGTTACCATGACGAGCACTGGGGAGTTCCAGTTTTTGATGATCAAGAGTTATTTGCCCAGTTACTATTAGAAGGTGCCCAAGCCGGACTCAGTTGGATAACCATTCTCAAAAAAAAGGAAGGTTACTACCGAGCTTTTGATGGGTTGAACCCAGAAATTATCGCCCAATATAAGGAAACAAAGATTCGAGAATTATTGTTGGATTCGGGAATTGTTCGAAACAGACTAAAAATTAGGGCAGCAGTAACCAATGCTCAAGCTTACCTCAAGTTACAAGAGGAAGAAGGAAGTTTTTCGAGGTTTGTTTGGAGTTTTGTAAATTACAAAGTGATCATCCACAATCTGACAACTAGTACAGAGGCAATTTCTACTTCTCCAGAATCCGATGCTATGAGCAAGGAACTGAAAAAAAAGGGATTCAAATTCGTGGGATCTACTATTTGTTATGCATTTATGCAGGCTGTAGGAATGGTAAACGATCATGTTGCCGATTGTTTTCGTTACGAAGAGGTGAAGAAATTACAACCCCCTAGATTGACCAGTGGCCATAGAATCTTTTAAAAAGAAATAAGAAGGGATGAACAAGTTTGAAATAACAATATTAGGAAGCGGAAGTGCTTTGCCTACCTTGAAGAAAAGACCCACTTCTCAGTTAGTTCATTATTCTAACAAGTATTTTTTGATAGATTGTGGCGAAGGAACTCAAGTGCAATTGAGAAAAGCAAAGGTTAGTTTCTTAAAAATAAGTCATATTTTCATTTCTCACCTTCACGGTGATCATTACTTCGGGTTGGTTGGTTTAATTTCTTCCATGCATTTGTTGGGGAGAGTTGCAGATCTTCATGTTTATGCACCTGCTGAGTTGCATGAAATTATACAAATTCAATTGAGAGCATCCTACACCCAGTTGCGTTATAAGTTAGTGTTTCACGAATTGTCAAGTAAAGATTCTGAGAAAATCTTTGAAGACAAGAATTTGGAAGTCCACACAATTCCGTTGAAGCATAAAATTCTGACAAATGGTTTTTTGATAAAGGAAAAACCGCGTCCGAGAAAGGCAAAACCCGAAAAGCTCAAGTTTTATGAGGTTCCTCATTACAAAATTGAGGGAATAAAGATGGGAGACGATTTTAAAACTTCGTCTGGTGAAATCATTCCGAATGAAACATTTACTTTTCCGCCAGAAAAAGCAAGAAGCTACGCTTTTTGTTCTGATACTGCTTACCGAGAAAAAATTATCCCAATTATAGAGCAAGTTAACTTGTTGTACCACGAAGCTACTTTTTTAGAAAAAGAACAAGCCTTAGCAAAGAAAACATTTCATTCGACAGTGAAACAAGCTGCTTTGATTGCAAATAAAGCCAAGGTAAATAAATTATTGATTGGGCATTTTTCTGCCCGCTATTCCGAAGAGGACTATCCTGCTTTTTTGAATCAAGCAAGGGAAGAGTTTGAACATGTGGAAATAGCTGAAGAACAAGTTACATACGTAGTTACATAAAAAAACACCTAAGCTGCCAGTTTAGGTGTTTTGTCATTAGTATTTGCTACAAGTAGGCTATTTGTTTTCAACGTACACTTTGTAGTCTTCCATGCTTTTTTTAATGATTTTTCTCGCAGTAGCCGCGTCCTGAAACTCTTCTACTTCTACCTTTTTGTTTTCTAATTTTTTGTAATCTTCAAAGAAGTTACGCAATTCTTTAATCCAGTGAGCAGGAAGATCCGAAATGTCGTTCATGTGATTCACACTCATATCATGCTCTGCAACGGCAATAATTTTATCGTCCATTTCACCTCCATCAATCATTCTCATAACACCAATAACCTTTGCCGAAACAATACACATCGGAACAACGTCTATCTGGCTTAAAATCATGATATCCAACGGATCTTTGTCATCACAATACGTTTGTGGAATAAATCCATAATTAGCTGGGTAATGCATAGAAGAGAAAATTACTCTATCCATCAATAACATTCCTGATTCTTTATCTAACTCGTACTTTGCTCTTGTATTTTTGGGAATTTCTATAATTCCATTTACCACGGCTGGAGTTTCTTTTCCTATTGCCACCTTATGCCATGGGTTTGTTTTGTCTATTGCCATTTTCTAATATTTCTCTAATTTTTCTTTGTTTTGTGCGTCCACTACTGCCAATGCAGTCATGTTTACGATTTCATCTACACTTGCACCCAGTTGTAAAATATGTGCTGGTTTTGTCAGTCCCATAATCACTGGACCTATTGAGTCTATTCCGTTTAGTTCTTTCAGTAGTTTGTAATTGATATTTGCAGAATCAAGATTAGGAAATATCAATCCGTTTACATTTTTTCCAACCAATTTAGAGAAAGGAAACTTTTCTTTCAGCATTTCCGGGTTCAAGGCAAAGTCCGCTTGAATTTCACCATCAATCACTAAATCAGGACAGCATTCGTGAAGTATGGCAATAGCCTCCTTTACTTTTCTTGATGTGTGATTATCTGCCGAACCAAAGTTCGAATAAGACAACATAGCTAGAGCAGGAGTCATCCCAAACATCTTCACAACAGTGGCAGTCATTTCTGCAATAAGCGCTAAATCTTTCCCTGTAGGGTTAGGTGTAATTGCTGTATCGGAAAGAAACATGGGACCTCTTTTGGTTAGCATTACATTTGTTGAGGATATTTTATCTACTCCTTCTACTTTTGGTATGATTTCTATCAAAGGTTTCAAAACAGTAGAATACTTTCTGGCATAACCCGATATAAAAGCATCAGCATCTCCTTCGTTGAGCATCATGGTAGCAAAGTAATTTCTTTCTCTCATTATTTTATCTGCATCAAACATGGTTACCCCTTTTCTTTGACGCAATTCCCAGTATTTTTCTGCAAAAATTCTTTTTCTTTTTCTCTCTTTGTAAGATTTAGGATCAATGATTTCAATTTTACTGTCAAAACCAATTTCATCCATCAGTTCTTCGATCGTCTCTTTGTCTCCCAACAAAATTGGAATCGCAATCCCTTCTTCATACACAACTTGAGCGGCTTTCAATACATCTAAATGATCGGCTTCTGCAAACACTACTCGTTTTGGTTGAGCCTTTGCTCGATTGTGCAACAAACGAACAATTTTGTTTCCAGTCCCTAATCTGTCTTCCAAATCATGCTTGTACTTTTCCCAATTTGTAATGGGCTGCAATGCCACACCGCTTTCCATAGCTGCTTTTGCCACGGCAGGAGGTATTTCAGAAATTAATCGCTGATCAAATGGTTTCGGTATGATATAGTCTTTTCCGAATGAAATATTCACTTCATTGTAGGTAATATTTACTTGTTCTGGTACGGATTCTTTCGCCAAATCGGCCAAAGCATGAACTGCTGCCATCTTCATCGCCTCATTAATTTTAGTGGCTCTTACGTCAAGTGCACCTCTAAATATGAATGGAAAACCAAGAACGTTGTTTACCTGGTTCGGATAGTCTGACCTACCCGTTGCCATGATAATGTCATCTCTCGTTTTAATTGCCAAGTCATATTCTATTTCCGGTTCAGGGTTTGCCATTGCAAAAACAATTGGATTTTTGGCCATAGTTTTTAGCATTTCAGGAGAAACAATATTCCCTTTTGAAAGCCCTACAAATACATCCGAATTTTTCATCGCATCTTCCAACGTATGCATGTCTTCCCTGTCTGTTGCGAATTCAGCTTTTTGTGAAGTTAAGTTCTTTCTGCTTTTTTGGATTACACCTTTGCTATCACACATGATGATGTTTTCCTTTTTTGCTCCAAGAGAAATATACAATCTTGTACAGGATATTGCTGCAGCTCCCGCTCCATTTACCACAATCTTCACTTTGGCAATATCTTTTTTTGCAATTTCAATGGCATTTTTTAAGGCCGCAGTAGAAATAATAGCTGTACCATGCTGGTCATCATGCATCACAGGAATATCTAGTTCTTCTACCAGTCTTCTTTCTATTTCAAAAGCTTCAGGAGCTTTAATGTCTTCCAGGTTTATACCACCAAAAGTAGGGGCAATACGTTTCACAGTTTCCACAAATTCATCTACGTTTTCTGTGTCTACTTCAATGTCAAAAACGTCAATATCTGCAAATATTTTAAACAGCACTCCCTTTCCTTCCATCACAGGTTTGGAGGCCTCAGGACCAATATTTCCTAGTCCCAATACAGCTGTACCGTTTGAGATAACCGCTACAAGGTTACCTTTTGAGGTGTATTTATATACATCGTCTTTATTTTCTGCTATTTCCAAACAAGGTTGCGCTACTCCTGGCGAGTAGGCGAGAGATAAATCTCTTTGAGATGAGTACTTTTTTGTTGGTACTACCTCGATTTTTCCTGGTTTGGGATGGCTATGATATTTGAGCGCTTCGCTCTTTTTTCTTTTACTATTCATACGTTAATTTTAACCCTGCAAAGATAGATTAATAACAAGAGAAATGAAACAATTAGGGGCAGTTTTCCTAGTCCTTTGCTGGCTATTTTTGTTAAAAAAACAAGGCAGTTTGTGAGCCTTTGTTTTGAATTGATCTTTTCTGGATTCAAGCTTAAGCGCCAATTATTTTTACTTCCGTTCTTCTGTTCAGGGCTTTGTTTTTTTCTGTATCGTTCTTTGCTCTTGGCTTAGTAGAACCATAGCCAGCATAGGTCAATCTCGAGAGTTTAATTCCCTTCAATACTAGGTAATTAACAACTGATTTGGCTCTTTTTTCTGAAAGCTCCTGATTTTGTTGAGCGTTTCCATCACTATCTGTATGTCCACCAATTTCTATCCTCACCGCTTCGTTCTGAACCATTAATTCATATAATTTGTCTAGTTCTGCGCGAGATTCTTGTTTCAAATTGAACTTCGCAACATCAAAAAAGATATTTTCAAGAACGAATGGCTTGTCGCTTACTTTAATTTTACTCAAAGGAATATCCGTGTTTTGAGGTTGTTTTGTGGTATGAACAGAGAAGCTTTTTGAGAAAAAGAAATACCCTTTTTTGGCCACATTAATCGCCAAATTTTTGTTTGTAGGAATATTCACCAAAAATTCGCCAGTAACAGGATCCGAATTAGAAATGAGTAGTACTTCGTTGGTTGCAATATCAATTATTTCAAAAGTGGCACTGAGTTTTTCTTTCGTTTCCTCATCATACACAATTCCTTTCATGTACGAAGCATAAATGGGTTTTGCTTTCTCTGGAAGCTCAAAGGAATATAAGTCTAAATCTCCAAAACCTCCTTCGCGGTCTGAAGCGAAATAGGCCAAAGTTCCGTCAGGCGAAACCACAATGCTGTTTTCATTTCGGCTTGTATTAATGGGATAACCTAAATTGATTGGCTTTCCCCATTCTCCATTTTCTTGCAAGCGAGAGAAATACAAATCCATACCGCCCATTCCTGGATGCCCATTCGAGCCAAAATAAAGTGTTTGACCGTCAGGATGAATGTATACGGATTCTTCGCGTAAAGGGGTGTTTATTGTGTTGGACAGTTTTTTGGGTTCCGTCCAGTAACCGCTATTTTGCAGCTTGGAAACATAAATATCTTGTTGGTCTGGATCAAGCGATCTTCCTGTTTTTATTGCTCTGATAAAGTACAGAGTTCTGCCATCTGCCGAAAAACAAGGTTGAGACTCCCAATGTCGAGTGTTGATTTTAGAACCTAAATTTCTTGGCTTTCCCCATTTATTTCCTATTCTTCTTGCATAAAACAAATCGCAACTTCCTTTCCCTGTTCGGTTGTCCCCATATTTCCCGTCAATTCCTTGGCAAGAAGTAAAAATCAAGAAATTACCATCGGCCGAAAGGGTAGGTGCTCCCTCGTTAAAAAAAGAGTTGATACTGTTGGCAAGTGGAGTGGCTTCTTTCCAATCTGCTTTTTCCTTGGAACTGATGAAAAAATCCTCTTGTTGTCCACCTCTTCTAATTGCTCGGGGCTCCAGTACTCTTCGTGTAAACAAAATTGTATTTCCATCTCCCGTAAAAGTGGGAAAGTATTCTGGTCTGTCCGAATTAATGTTGTTACCTAAATTTTTGGGGTTAAAAGGAACTGGAGATTGTATAGCTTCCGAAGCAAAATCACAATTAACAGTCATTTGTCTGGCTTCTGACTGAAAATTCACATTGGTGTTTTTGAAAGTCAAAAATTTCAACGAATTTTTTTTGCATTTTTCATATTCTCCCGCTCTCATTAACAAACGAGCCAAATAAAAATACTCATTTTTAGAATATTCGGGATTGATTGAAAGCGCTTGTTCTTTGTAGTCAATTGCTTTTGATAAATCACCTTTTGCAATTTCTATTTCTCCCATCAGTAGGTAAGCTGCCGCAAATTCCGGGTCTTTTTTAATGGCTTTCAGTAGGTAGTTTTTAGCTTCTTGAAGTTTTTCATCGCTACCGTAACTATTTCTGTAAGCTGTGTATCCTTTTTTAAAAAGCTCCTCAGCTTTTTTGCTTTTGGAACCGTAAACAGACGATTGGGCTATTGATCTACAACTTGAGAAAGTGAGTATTACGCTTAAAAGTATTAAAAAGTGTGATTTCATGAAATAAATTAAAAATGGTAATTAAAGCTGACGTTTCCAATTAGCTTTAAATTCATGGTGTTAGCCGAAACTTGATATTCAACGGTATTTCCGTTCTTAAAATTTTGAATTTTTTGATTTTGTTCGAAAAATAAAAAATCGATTCTTGTTTCTGCGCCCAGAGAAAAATGCTCCGAGAATTTCCAATCGATTCCTAACCCAACAATCGCACCGTGACAAATTCCTTTGTTTTCATTAAACAGAATAGGGGTTTGTCGGTCTTCGTAAATTTCTGATTCAGAAGTATATGGGATGTAAGCATAATCGGCAAAAAATCGCAATGCGATTATGTCAGCATAGTTTTTCTTGTACTCCATTCCAATTTTTACCACATTCTCTCTGGAAAAAGAATGTTCATTCACCAAATTACTATCAAGAAGAAATAAGCTCGATTTGTTATTGTCGAAATGGTGGTAGTTTAGTCGAACTCCAATCTTTCCAAAATAGCGGGTTATTCCCACTCCGGTAAATACATTGGGAAGTCTATTTTTTGGCAAAAATAAATAAGGTTGGGAAATTAGATTCGTGGAAATAGTCCAATTTTTTGTTATCAATTTTTCTGTTTCGGTCTGAGAATATCCTTTCAGAAGTAGACAGGAAATAACCACTAAAAGGAATGTTTTTTTCATAGAGTTGTTCCGTTTTATCAAATTTAGAAGAATAATTCAAGAATGAGAAAGACTTAACGAAATTCGTTGGGCTGAGATTGTTTTTTGTATTGTAAGTCTTGTAGGATGGAAGATTTTACATTGATCTGAAAGTTGTAGCTTTGACGTGGACCAAAAGGAACCCAACTAAGTCTCATTTCCCAACAGTGTAAGTCTCTGTAAATATCTAATGATGTGTAAGATAACTCTTTGTTTGTGATGTCATAGTTTAAGTTGAATCCTACTCGCCAGTTTTGTGTAAAAGTAATGGATCCGCTTGCTCCAGCTGTTTGGATATAGGTTGTTGTATCTTTGTCACTTACTGAATTTACAAAGTTTCGTACATTCAAATTATAAGTAAAAGAAGCATTCCAAGGAATGTCATACGGGTTGATTTCTTCTGGTTTTTTTTCTTCTTCCGACTTCTTTTTTCTAAAAGTCTCTGGAGACAAACTAAAACTTGCAGCTAAGTTTGCATCCGTCATTCTGGCTAATTTACCCGATTTAACATATTCATATTCATTGATACGTTCAGTCCTCGAAGTATCGTTAAGCGCATAAGGATTAAATCTCATGTTTCCGTTCAGCCCGATTGTTTTGAATAAAGTTGTCCGACCTGTTACGTTTATGTCTGATAATTTAAATTCTGTTCGGATGAGGTCATAGCTTGTCGAAAGTGTTAAGTTATCAATAAGTTTCACCCTTTTATAAACCATACCCGTATCAGTTTTAGTTTTTATTTTCATCTCAAAAGAGTTGGTAAGATTAAGTCCAATTGCACCCGATGAAGTTCTGGGAGGTACTCCATATACTCCTAACTGAAGAGGAGTGTAAGGAAGAATTACATTGTTTACATTGATATACTGAGTGTCAGAATAAGTATTGAGGGAAGGTGTATAATTGTATGATAAACTCGGTGTAAGCACATGGCGTACAAGCGTTTGTCTTTTTCCTTTTGCAAAATTTGCAAACTGATAAAAGCCGTATAGCTTAGTGGTGGCGGACAAACTCATGCTACCGTTCATGGCTCTGCTCCAATTCTCAATCCCCCTCATTGTATCCAATAAAACTTTGTCCTGGGAAGGATCATACCTTTTATCTAGTTCCTGAAAATACCATCTTTCTGTTAGTCGAACTGCAGGATTAAGTGTTACGTTCTTTTTCAATACTTTAATAGAGGTTCCTGCAGATAAATTATGTTGTACTCCATTTCTAACTTTTGGCAAGAGTTGATTCACAATATCGCCACCCAATGCGGTGTCAATAAAATTTACTTCGTTTCTCATTTGCGTATTCCAAGTAAGAAATATTTTAGAAGCCTCTTTCATCCATGTTTTTCCAGCATTTCTGTCATTCTCTAGTGCTTTGAATGGGTAAATCCGATTCATTGCAAAGTTTATATCAGGCAAATTGAAAGTAAGGTTATTAAATGCCTGTCTGCCAATAGCTGTATCCGCAGGAGTATAGGTTCCGCTTTGAGAAGCATTTACATTTACACTGAACGGAGTGTTTGGAAATATTTTGCGGTAAGAAATAGAGGATTGATACGAGTTATTTAAGAATCCAGTTCCTTGAGAGTTAATGTCCGTTCTCGCGTTGCTATTGTAATTAACGTTCGCATTAAAAGTAGAATTAGGTCGAGCTTTAGGGTCTTGATTGTGGTTCCAAATTATGGAAAATATTCTCGATTTTGAGTACCTCGTTAGTATTGGAAGTTCTTTGTCCCCGTTTATATTTTCTTGAAAGGATAGTTGAAAATTTCCATTGTGTTTGTATAAGCTTTTGTAGCGAGTCACAGCCCGAACCCCCCAAGTTCCTCGAGCATAAATACTCCCTGTTAATTGAATATCTGCCTTGTCTTTAATTGGGAGGTAATACCCACCATTTCTCAATCCGCTTCCCCAGGGCACGGAATTGTCGTAAGTCGGAATAATTAGTCCAGCTCCCTTGTTTTTTTGATTGGGAAAGAATCCAAAAGGCAATGCTAAAGGCGTTGGTACATCTGCAATGTAGAGCATTAAGGGACCAGCTATGATTTTATCGTTGGGTTTTACAACAGCCTTCGAAATATTGAAATAATAATGCGGATGGTCGGCATCGCAAGTAGTGTATTTTCCGTGCAAACCGTGAGTCTCTTTATTCTCGTACACTTTTACTTTGTCAAAATGAACAAAACCTTCGCCTTGTTTTGCTCTACTTCCTTCCACAAAAGCTTTTTTTGTTTCAAAATTATAACACATTAATTTTGCGGTAAAAGTTTCTTGACCATCTGTAAATTCTGGGAATTCAATGTCTTTTCCTGTTGAATCTTTTCGAGGATATGCACACACATTCTTATTCTTGAAATCGTATTCGATATACCCGGCTTTTAATTGAATTTCACCGAATTTCACCACCGCTCCGCTGTAAAGGAATACTTTTTGTTCAACGATATCCAGAATAGTAGAGTCAACAGCATCGTATTCCACAGGTTCGTCCAGTAATCTTTTGGATTTTACTTCTGTCTTTGGTGCAGTGTTTTCTTGAGCTAATAACTTGCTCGGTGTTAACAATATTAACAATGCCAAGCTAATAAAAAATACCTGTGTGAATATGTGCTTAAGTGGTATAATGTTAAATTTGTTTTGTCCTAATTACAGAATTACGGGCAAAGTTAATCGAAAAACTATGTTTTTAGAAAAAATGACCTTGATAACTCCCAGAATTATACACAAACGAGTAAGAAACATATTTCTTATGTTGGGTATGTTGTTTTTTTTCTCCCCTTCTTTTTCTCAAGGTAAGAAGTTCAAAACTGTGGTGATTGATGCAGGTCATGGAGGTCATGATGACGGTTGTTCCGGAATAGGGAGTAAAGAAAAAATAATTGCGTTGAGTATAGCGCTGAAGTTGGGAAAACTCATTGAAACAAATGACAAAGATGTAACGGTTGAGTATACCCGAAAAACCGATAAGTTTGTCACGCTTGACAACCGAGCAAAAATTGCGAACACGAAAAAAGCAGACCTGTTTATTTGTGTTCATGCCAATGCCAATGCCAAGTCTTCTCCTTATGGAACAGAAACTTATGTATTGGGGTTACACAAAACGGATGAACAAGAAGAAATAGCGGCACGTGAAAATTCAGTGATAGAATTAGAGGAAGATAGCCACAACAAATATCAAAAAATTACTCCCGAAAAATTGATTGCTCGAACCATGCAATTGAGTGCTTACTTAAACCAAAGCATTAGTTTTGCAAGTGAGATTCAAAAAGAATTCAAAAAAATAGGGAGAAAAGACAGGGGAGTAAAGCAAGCGGGGTTTGTCGTGTTGTATAAAACAACAATGCCGAGTGTATTGATAGAGACTGGTTTTCTTACAAATACAAAAGAAAATACGTATCTCAAGAGTTCTGCCAATCAACAAAAGATGGCGAAAGCAATTTATAATGCTTTTAAAACGTATAAAAACAAACGAGATAGAATATACAACGAAATAAGGAAGAATTCAGACAAATCTTCAAACCGTGAAACTGCATCTAGCGCTTCGATAGTTGAATTTAAAATACAATTAGCCTCCTCAACGAATAAAATTGAGCCGAAATCATATAACTTTAAAGGACTAAAAAATATAGAGATTAAAAAAGATGGAAAGTACTACCGATATTATTACGGAAATACTTCCTCTTACAATTCGATTCAAAAATCGTTGAAAACAGCAAAGAAAAAGGGCTACAAAGATGCTTTTTTGATGGGGTTTGTAAATGGAAAGCGCGTGAATTTAGACGAAGCAATTAAATTAGGAAATAATTAAAACGAAAAAGATTTGAAGTATAAAAAAGAGTTTATTATTGGATTGACAGTAGTGATAGCGATCGCATTATTATTATTCGGAATTCAGTTTTTGAAAGGGATAAACGCATTTAGTTCGAATAGAACATTCTATGCGGCATACGATAATATTCAGGGTTTAGTGCCAGGCTCTGGAATTCGTTATAAAGGAAACAAAATTGGGGTTGTTCAAGACAATATTTTAGACGAAAGCAAGAATTGGGTTACTGTATTGAATATTTCAGAATCTGAATTGGATTTTCCGATAGATTCAAAAGCGAAACTGGAAACTACCGTGCTAGGCGAAAGCTCTATTCAAATTATATTGGGTGATAGCTCACAAGTGTTGCAAGACAAGGATACTATCTTGGTAGATTATAAATTTGGAATTACCGAACTAGCTACTCAAAAGATTGTTCCCATCGAAACCAAAGTAAATGTGTTGTTGAATAAGCTAAATAAGTCTCTAGCCAGTATAGACACAGTGTTAGGAACGGACGGTGAGAACTTAAGAAGAATGATGTATTCGTTGAGACAGACGGTGACCACTTTAAATTCTACGGTTCAAGACGTAGATAATGTGGTGAAAGGAAGTTCTTCAGACATTAAAAAAACATTGGGAAATATAGCGAGTATAACAGAAAACGTAAAGAAAAGTAATGCTAAAATTACCAATCTGATAGCCAATTTTTCAGATATTTCTGACTCGTTGAAAGGTGTTGACATTGCAGGTACAGTGATGCAGACTAAAGCTGCCCTAGCAGAAGTGACATCAATGATGGAGGAAATCAACAATGGAAATGGTACAGCTCATCAATTAATTTACAGCGATGAACTTATCAAAAACATGAATTCGATGTTGGAAGAGACGGAAAGATTAGTATATAACATCAAAACTCATCCAAAAAGATACCTTCAATTTGCAGTATTTGGTGGGAAAGAAAAAGGTGTAAAGTTAGATGCAACAGATGAGCAAAAGTTAAAGAAGTTGCTTGAAGAGCAGCCTTAAAAAAAATTGAAAACAACTGAAAATAAGTCCTCTTACTGCACCGTAAGGGGATTTTTTATTTAGATTGGTTCTTAATTATCGGGATTCATTTATAATTTATTCAAAAAGTACCTATCTTTATCTCAACCTAATTACACACATATTTTATGGGAATTTCAAGTATCATTTTTATTGTTTTAATCTTGGCAGGCTTTGGTTTTTTTGGCTTCAATGTGAAGAAAGTAATTGCCAACATAAACTTAGGAATAGGTAAAAAAATAAACGACAGAAAAGGGGAACGATGGAAAGTGATGACCTTGGTAGCTTTGGGTCAGAAGAAAATGTTCCATCGACCAATTCCAGCATTGTTACACCTAGTGATCTATGTTGCCTTTATTTTAACTCAAGTAGAGTTAATTGAAATTATAATTGATGGAATTACGGGAAGTCACAGAATTTTTCAACCTTTTTTGGGAGGTTTTTACACACTGATAATAAGCATTATTGAGGTGTTGTCTGTTTTGGCTTTGGTAGCAACATTTGCCTTTCTTGCAAGAAGAAATTTATTGAAACTTCCTCGTTTTCACAAAGATGAAATGACTGGTTGGCCGAAGCTTGATGGGAACATCATTTTGTATTTAGAAATTTTATTGGTGTTATTCATTTGTACGATGAACGGAGCAGATGAAGCAATGCACATTGCGAACGGGAATGGAAGTTATGGATTTGCGATGAGTCAATGGTATGGCCCTTTGTTCTTTGGAGGTATGGAAGTTGAAACGTTGCATAGTTTAGAAAGAATAGGGTGGTGGGGTCACTTGTTTATTGTGTTAACTTTTATGAATTACCTGCCTTACTCCAAGCATTTTCACATTTTCTTGGCGTTTCCCAATGTGTGGTATTCCAATTTGGATGCTAAAGGAAGATTTTCCAACATGGAAGCAGTTACCAACGAGGTGAAAATGATGTTTGATCCAGAGGCAGATCCTTATGCTGCTCCTGCCGAGCCTGTAGGAGAACCACAAACATTTGGTGTGAAAGATGTGACAGATTTACCATGGAACAGCTTGTTGCAAGCATACACTTGTACAGAGTGTGGAAGATGTACTTCTGAATGTCCAGCCAATCAGACTGGAAAATTGCTTTCTCCTCGAAAAATAATGATGGATACCAGAGATAGAATGGTCGAATTAGGAGATTTCAAGAGAAAGAATGGAACGGATAAAGTGGATGAAAAAACCTTGATTCACGATTATATCACCGAGGAGGAAATATGGGCATGTACCAGTTGTAATGCTTGTACGGAGGCCTGTCCAGTAAATATTGATCCGTTGGCTATTATTGTGGATTTAAGGAGATATTTAGTAATGGAAGAGTCCAAAGCTCCATCAGAATTAACGGGAATGTTCAGTAACATCGAGAACAACGGAGCTCCGTGGCAATTTGCCCAAGCAGATAGATTGAAATGGAAGGACGAGAATTAATAAAAATCACTTCATTTGAACAAGCTATTAATAGTTTTATGCCAATCACTAATGGATACAAAATAAAATAACATGAACTTACGAGATAAAATAGTAGATGGAAAGCATATTAGTCCGGTTTTACCTGAAGAAATAAAAAATTACATGATTGACATAGATGGGACTATTTGTGATGATATTCCAAATGAACAACCAGAGAGAATGGAAACAGCTAAAGTTTATCCCGATGCTTTGGAGACCTTAAACAAATGGTATGAACAAGGACATATAATAACGTTTTTCACCTCCCGATTAGAAGAAAATAGAGAAGTAACAGAAAAATGGTTGGGAAAACATGGGTTTAAATACCATGGGATATTATTTGGAAAACCAAGAGGAGGAAATTATCACTGGGTTGATAATCATATAGTAAGAGCAACAAGATTTACTGGAAAATTTACTGATTTAGTAGATTCAAATGAAAAAATACAAGTTTTTAAGTCATAAATTATGAGCGAATTAAAAGTACATACAATGGCCGAATATGTGGCTAAAGGAGAAGCGCCTGACATCTTATTTTGGATAGGTTGTGCGGGGAGTTTTGATGACCGTGCCAAAAAAATCACCAAAGCCATTGTAAAAATATTGAATAAAGTGGATATTAAATTTGCTGTGCTAGGTGCCGAAGAATCTTGTACGGGAGATCCTGCAAAAAGAGCAGGAAACGAGTTTTTATTTCAGATGCAAGCCATGCAAAACATTCAAATAATGAATGAATACAAGGTGAGTAAAATTGTAACTGGCTGTCCGCATTGTTTCAATACCTTAAAAAATGAATACCCAGAATTGGGAGGGAATTATGAAGTGATACATCACACTCAACTCATACAAGAATTAATTGATTCGGGAAAATTGAGAATTGAAGATGGAAAACCATTCAAAGGGAAGAAAATCACTTTTCACGATCCTTGTTACTTAGGAAGAGCCAACGATGTGTACGAAGCGCCAAGGAAAGTATTGGAAACATTGGATGCCGAATTGTTAGAGATGAAACGTTGTCGGACCAAAGGTTTGTGTTGTGGAGCAGGAGGAGCTCAAATGTTTAAAGAAGCAGAGAAAGGGAACAAAGAAGTGAACGTGGAAAGAACAGAAGACGCGTTGGAGGTAAAACCAGATTTTATCGCTACCGGATGTCCATTTTGCAATACCATGATGACTGACGGAGTGAAACTGGCCGAAAAAGAAGGAGATATTCAGGTAATGGATATCGCAGAACTTATAGCTCAGGCTCAAGATTTATAAATTCTGAGTTTATATTTTTTTCAATTTCATCCTGAACTTGATTCAGGATCACATAGAGAGTATTTTATATAATTGGTTGTAATTCAGCAAATAAAAATCTTGAAAGAAATGTAAGGAAACTGATTTAGAATAAAACATATTTGAATGATAGCAACAATCACACATATAGGAACGGACTTTATTGAAATTGACAACCAGGCAAAAGCTTGGGTGTACACCAGTAACCAAGAATTCACAGAAACACAAGTTGCTGATATTGAAAAATATGCGCAAGTATTTCTATCTCAATGGGATTCACATGGGAAATTGGTGAAAGGAGCATTTCAAATTATCAATAATAGATTTATTGCCATTTTTGCCGATACAGAAGGCGATACCATGTGTGGAAGAGCGCAAGATGGTTCGGTTAAGTTTATCCAAGAATTGGAACAAATTCTTGGATTGCAATTAATGGACAGAATGTTGGTCGCTATAAACCAAAATGGAAAGATAGAAACATTACCTTTTATTGAATTAAGAAGGAAACTTAATTCCGAAGAAATACCTAGTTCAACACTTTTTTACAATGGACTGATAACCTCTAAAGCCGAGTTTCTTTCGGACTGGGAAAGACCAATTGAGGGAAGTTGGTTGTAAAAAAAACATCGAAAATTACGGTCATAAATAACAAATTGAGCCTTTTTTAAAGCATATTGAGTAACATTGTATTTTGTGCATGGGGTGCTATTTGCTATAAAATTCTGAACCGATATTGGGTTACATTATCTAGTGTGCTTTCGTTTTCTTTTTTAGTTGCTTGATTAATTGGGGAGTTCATAAACTAATTAATAATTCAGTCTAAGCAGATAGTTCTTTTTAAAAGTGTCATTTTTAATTTGTTATCTCATTATTTTTTATCTACTCATTACCGCATAAATTTAAAAATTAGGCTGTAGCTTATTTTTGTTGTAAAAATCGTTAATAATATCTACAGCTTCTTGGGGCGTATCTACTATTTGCATGTAATCCATGTCTTCCGTGCTAATGTTTTGTTCTTCGTTTAGCATGGTGTTTTTTATCCAGTGAATCATTCCACCCCAGTAATCTGATCCCATCAAGATAATAGGGAAGCGACCAATTTTCTTGGTCTGTATAAGTGTAAGAGCTTCAAACAATTCATCCATTGTTCCAAACCCACCTGGCAGCGCGATAAATCCTTGAGCATATTTTACAAACATCACCTTACGAACAAAGAAATAATCAAAATCAATCGATTTGTCCCCGTCAATGTAAGGATTTGAGGACTGTTCAAAAGGCAGCTCGATATTCAATCCTACTGATATTCCAGCACCACGTCTTGCTCCTCTATTACCGGCTTCCATAATTCCTGGACCACCGCCTGTAATCACCCCGTAATTATTTTGTGTGAGTAAATAAGAAACTTCTTCCGCCATTTTGTAATACTTATTGTTCTCATTTGTTCGTGCCGAGCCAAATACGGAAACGCAAGGCCCAATTTTAGCTAACTTCTCGTATCCTTCTACAAATTCAGCCATGATTTTGAAAATCGCCCAGCTATCGTTCGTTTTGATTTCATTCCATTCTTTGTTTTCTACCTTTCTTCCCATTTTTTCAAAGTTTTTAGTTCATAAAAAATCCCGATGATTGTCGGGATTTTGGTTTGTGATAATTAATTATATTCATTGTCATCCTGAACTTGATTCAAGATCTCATAGAGAATATTTCACGTTAGCTTTTGTAATATTTCAATGTGTAGAGATGCCGGATCAAGTCCGGAATGACAGTTAAAAGAACGTGATTAACAATGTTTTATTTCAACACACTTCTCGAAATTACTATTTTTTGAATTTCGGAGGTTCCTTCATAAATCTGTGTGATTTTGGCATCTCTCATCAATCTTTCTACGTGGTATTCTTTTACGAACCCGTAACCTCCATGTACTTGAACAGCTTCCACAGTCACATCCATAGCTACTTTGCTGGCATATAATTTTGCCATCGCAGATGCTTCGTCATAGTTCATTCCTTGGTCTTTCAACCAAGCGGCCTTGTACACCAATAATCTGGCAGCTTCTATTTCTGTGGCCATATCAGCCAATTTAAAAGCAATGGCTTGGTGTTGGTGAATCGGTTTTCCGAAAGTTTCTCTTTCTTTCGAATATTTTAACGCCAATTCATAAGCTCCTGCAGCAATTCCTAGTGCTTGAGCTGCGATTCCAATTCTTCCACCAGACAAGGTTTTCATTGCAAATTTGAATCCGAATCCATCTTCTCCGATTCTATTCTCTTTTGGCACTTTCACGTCATTGAAAGTCAAAGTATGAGTATCACTTCCTCTGATTCCAAGCTTATCTTCTTTGGCACCTACTTCAAATCCTGGCATTCCTTTTTCCACGATAAGCGCATTAATTCCTTTGTGGCCTTTGTCTGCATCTGTTTGTGCAATTACCAAGTAGGTAGAAGCTGAATTACCGTTGGTAATCCAGTTTTTAGTTCCATTCAATAAATAATGGTCTCCCATGTCAATAGCCGTAGTTCTTTGGGATGTAGCATCCGATCCAGCTTCTGGCTCAGACAAACAAAATGCTCCAATTTTTTCACCTTTTGCCAAGGGAACTAAGTATTTTTTCTTTTGCTCTTCTGTTCCGTATTGCTCCAGTCCGTAGCATACAAGTGAATTATTCACAGATACTACCACCGAAGTACTTGCATCTACTTTTGATATCTCTTCCATCGCAATAGCATAGGAAATCGTATCCATTCCACTTCCTCCGTTCTCGAGACTTGTCATCATTCCCATAAAACCAAGTTCACCAAGTTCTTTGATTTGTTCTGCTGGGAATCTTTGTTCTCTGTCTCTCTCAATTACTCCTGGTAAACAAGAGTTTTGAGCGAAATCTCTCGCAGCTTGTTGTACTGCCAATTGCTCTTCTGATAATTCGAAATTCATAGTTTGTTTTTTTGCTGTTTCAAATGTACGGTTTTGTTCATTAAATGTAAAGGGCATAATTGTAAAAATTGAAATGCGAAGAAGTTCTTTTGATTTTTTCCTGATCCACTTTATTTGTACTTTCGTTTTCTATGACCGTAAACCAGCAGAATCATCCTTTCATAGAGTTTTTGAAAAAGAAAACAACACTTAATTACCTCATTTCTTTTGTGGTGAGTGTGTGTTTATTTTACCCAATTGAATATCATTTAAACGGTCCAAACTTGCCTTCAGAAAAATCGCTAGGTGCGGCCATCGCTGGAGCTTTGTTTGCAGCAGGAATACTATCAGCAATCGTGACTTTTTTTACCATGAGCTCTTCTTCCTATTGGTTGAAACCTATTGTAGAACTAATTGTACTTATTTCCCGAGCCGATGGTAAAATAACAGTGAATGACCAAAAAGTAATTATCCAAGCGCTTAAGAGCCAGTTCGGTTATTTCAAGGCAAAACGAGCGTATACCTATTTTCATAGAGTAAAAGATATACCCAGTATAACAATTTCAAAAGCGTGCGGAAAACTGAATCAAGTATTTGAGGCGAGCAACGCTACTGTTTTATTGGATGTAATTGTCAAAATTGCAGTATCAGATCAGTTTTTATCTAAAAAGGAAGAAGCCGTATTGAGAGAAATAGCCAAAAAACTGAGGGTAAAGACTTCCGTTTTGAATTCAATTTTGGCTCGAAGAAACTTTGTTTGGGAAAGCAAACGCAACACTCAGCAAGAAAAGAAACGGTCGAAAACCGCTTCAACCGACTCAGTTTTGTCTCTTTCATTTGAAATATTGGGTATTCCAGTAAGTTCTAATTTTGACGAAGTAAAAAAGGCTTACCGAAATTTGGCTAAAATCTATCATCCCGACAAAGTAATGAATGGAGTGAATAAAACCATGGCTAAAAAGCAGTTTCAAGCAATTTCTGACGCTTACCAATTACTGAAACAAAGAATGGATTAAAAAGTTTAAATTGTTTTCAAAAGTGACGAAATATTACTTTTGACATGTTGAATAAAGCCTTGAATTTGAGATTCAGGCAATGATTTAAGTTGTTCGGCAACTATTTTTGGAAATACAAAAAATATATCAGTAGTTTGTTTCCTAAATTTTTTAAATGAAAAAATACAGTTTACTTTTTTTCTTTTTTTTTACATGGTATTCTTATTCACAAACAATAAGCGGAACAATAAAAGACAAGAATACAGGAGAAGATTTATCTTTTGCCCTTGTTTACATAAAAGAAGGTAACAAAGGAACCTCTTCCAATGCCTATGGCTTTTACTCTATTACTCTTAACCCCTCTGATTTGGAGGAGGGAAAAGTAACCCTAGTCGTATCCTTTACAGGCTACAAAAAAATCATTAAAGTCATCGAGCTTACAAAGAATATTACTCTTGATTTAAGAATGGAGTCTTCCAGCACCAAACTGAAGGAATTTACCGTGGAAGCTGAAGCCAAAGAAGAAATGGAAGAATTGAAAAGTACGGAAATGTCGCGTGATAATTTGAAAATGGAGGAAATGAGGACCTTACCTTCTTTAGGTGGTGAAACAGATATTCTTAAAATTGCTCAATTATTACCAGGAGTTCAGGGTGGTGGAGAAGGAAGTACTGGAATGTTTGTTCGAGGTGGAGATGCGGATCAGAACCTTGTATTACTCGATGAAGCTATTGTGTATAATGTAGGACATTTATTTGGATTTTTTTCGGTATTTAATCCCGAAGCAATCAAAGACATGACGTTGTTAAAAGGTGCTTTTCCTTCTCAGTATGGTGGAAGACTATCCTCTGTACTTGATATTACTATGAAGAATGGAAACGACTCTAAGTTTCATGGTTCTGGTGGTGTAGGCCTGTTGTCTTCTCGGTTAACTCTTGAAATTCCTATAAAAAAGGAGAAAGGCAGTCTTCTTATTGCAGGGCGAAGAACCTACATTGATCAAGTATTTAAGCTAATAGGTGCCCCGCTTCCTTATTATTTTTATGATTTAAATGTGAAAGCGAATTATCAAATCACAAAGAAAGACAGAATTTATTACAGTCTTTATTTCGGAAAAGATGTACTAAGTTTTGAAGAGAGAAATTTAGAGAATGAACCTGATTCCTCTGAGAATTTTGGAGGAATAGATTTTGGATTTAAATTAGGAAACTGGACCAATACATTGAGATGGAATCATGTGTTTACTCCAAAACTTTTTTCAAATATTTCATTGATAAATACCAATTTTAATTACGAGATAAACGGTGACATAGTCAGTAATCGAATACGAATCAGTTCCAATGTAATTGACATTGGAACAAAAATAGATTTTGATTTTTTTAAATCACCAGAACAAAAAATTAAGTTTGGTGGAGCTTTTATAAATCATGTTTTTAGACCAAATATTGTAACAACGACAGGTAATATTTCCGAATTATTAGGTAGTAGTAGAGGGGTGAAACAAGTAACTCAAGAAATGGCTTTATACGGTAACATGGAACATGAATTGAATCCAAAGTATAAAATAAGTTATGGATTGAGGATAACAGGAAGTACCGTAAAAGGAAAATTCTACACAGGGTTAGAGCCAAGAGTTGCAGGAAGAATGATGCTAAATGAAAAAAGTGCATTGAAGGCGAGCTATTCCAGAATGAAACAATATATGCACCGAGTTTCAAGCTCTACAGTTACTTTGCCCACTGACTTGTGGTACCCCATAACGAAAAATATACAACCACAAATTTCTGATCAAATTGCAGCCGGATACAATTACTTATTTCAAAAAAAGAGCATAATGATTACGGCTGAGGTGTATTATAAATGGCTTCAGAATCTTATTCAGTACAGAGAAGGAGCCAGTTTGATATTAAACAATGATTTTGAAAATGAATTATTACAAGGCACTGGAGATGCATGGGGATTTGAACTTATGGTCAAAAAAGAAAGAGGAAAATTTACGGGCTGGATTTCTTACACGCTTTCCTGGGCCACTAGAGATTTTGACGAATTAAATGGCGGGAGTAAATTTTGGGCAAAATACGACCGGAGACACACTGGCTCAATAGTAGCCTCTTACAAGTTGAGTAAAAGATGGGCAGCTTCAGCAGTTTGGGTCTACCAAACAGGCTCAAGATTTACTGCCCAAAACGGTCAATATTTTATGCCAAACTCTACGCTTACAGGTGTAGATGTAGTTCCAATTTATACGGCCAGAAACGCAGTTCAAATGTCTGCTTCGCATAGATTGGATTTAAACTTTGTATTAAACGGAAGAGAAAACAGACTTTTTGGAGCAAAGAAAAAGAGAAAATTAGTAGGTGAATGGCATTTTGGTTGTTACAATACCTATAATTATGCACAACCTTATAGAGTTAATATTGTGCCTACCGAAAGTGGAGGGTATAAATATGAACAACCTGGTTTATTTGGCTTCATTCCGTCAGTCGCCTACAATTTTAAATTTTAATTATGAAAAAGCAAATTGATAAATATTTATTTTTGGCAATTAGTATATGTTTTCTTTTTATTCGTTGTAGACCAGAGCCACTTGATATAGACTTGCCACAGGCAGAACAAAAATTGGTCATTGCCTCTCAAATTATTCCAGGAAACTTAATGACAGTGATAGTATCCAAAAGTATGGATACCAAAGGATTTAATATTGAAGATGGAAGTCTGTCACAAGATATTTTGAGTCAACTTCTCATAGATTCTGGCATCGTTACAATAAATTACAACGGAATAACAGATACATTACGAAAAGCTGCAGGTGTGCCAGGTGTATTCGTTAGTGCAGGAACCCCGCTGTTGGTTAATACTCGATACAATCTTTTTGTAAAAGATTGGCAAACTGGGATGTCAGTCACTTCCTCGGCCTATATGTTGCCTCAAGTCTTATTAGATACTGTTTTCGCAGAAACGATTAAGTCAAATGAATTAAGTCAAACAAAAATATCCTATTCTTTCTACGATCCACCTACAGAAAAGAATTGGTACATGATTAATTTTTACTCTCCCAATGGCTCAAGCAGCTCATCTGGAGGGATTGACTTATCGGAAAATGACGATATACTGAAAGAGACTATTATCGTAAGTGATGAAAATTTCCAAAATCATTTAGTGAACAAGAGTTACACTCTTTCAGATTGGGAACAAGATACAATTTTCATGTCAATTTCTTCAATTAGTGAAGGGTATTTCGACTATCTTAATGCGAGATTAAGGGGTGGTCGTTTGTTTACCAGTTTGGTTCGAGAACCTATTAATTACCCAACAAATATTCACGAGGGCTACGGGTTTTTTACTACACATTACCCCACAATTTCGATGATAATAATAGAATAATTTTGAGACAATAATTTATGAGAGTTCAAAACAAAATAAATCCATCACGGGTGATAGACATGATTCTGAATCATTAAGAAATGACAGAAAAAGACCCAATTGCAATAAAATTTAACAGAAGAAGAAGCACAAGCCGTGCTCGAATATTTCAGTACAATCTAGCTTAATATAATAGTAATACAGGCTTAATGATAGAGTTCTTTTGGGAGAATAAAAATCGCTTTCCTTTGCAAAAAAAAGGAAATGGAACTATTTATTCTCTCGTTTGGTGCTCTCTTCTCTATCATGAATCCGCTAGGAACGGTGCCAGTTTTTGTGGGACTCACCCAAGATAATACCTCCAAAGAAAAAGGAATTATCGCTTTTTGGACCGCTGTTAATGTCCTCGTAATTTTGCTCATCTCTTTCTTTTTAGGAAAGTACTTATTAGTTTTTTTTGGAATCGGAATCAATTCGTTGAAAATAGCAGGTGGCTTGATAATCGCTTCTTCTGGATTTGCTTTGCTTACCGGAAAATTTGCCGAACACAAAGGAATGAAAAGAAAAAAAGTAGAAGACGATATTCAGAAAAGGTCCGAAATCACCCTTACTCCACTTGCTATTCCTATGCTAGCCGGACCAGGAACAATTTCTTTGCTTATTACTTATAATCAAGCTTATAGCTTGACTTCCGAGAAGTTTATTCTAATTGGAGCTATGCTGCTTGCTACAATTCTGTTTTACGCCATTCTAAAGTCTGCTCATCTAATTGTGAGGAAAATGGGAGCTTCTGGAATCAATGGTTTGTCCAGAATTATCGGGTTTGTAGTTATTTCTATTGGAGTGGAATATATTATTTCGGCTCTAATCAATCTTGTAAAGACGCACTTTCTTATCTAAAATCTTTGTAACTTTCTACTTTAGTTCAGCTTTATGAAAGAGTACAATGCAATTGGTATTATGTCTGGCACATCCTGTGATGGGTTGGATTTGGCTTTTTGCCGATTTGCGTTTGAATCGGGAAATTGGTCTTTTCAATTGAAAGATTCCAAAATGGTAGAGTACTCCAATGAATGGAAGTATAAATTGAGAAATGCTCACACACTTAATGAGCAAGTAATTGAGGCATTGAGCATAGAATTTGGTCAATTTATAGGCCAAGAAACATGTCAATTCATTCAAGAAAGAAAGCTAAACAATGTCGATTTTGTAGCCTCTCATGGCCACACGGTTTTTCACCAACCCGAAAATGGTTTCACTCTCCAGATAGGAAATGGAAAAGCAATAAAAAACAGGTTGAATCTTCCCGTTATTAACGACTTCAGAACTGCTGATGTACGAGCTGGAGGCCAAGGTGCTCCTTTGGTTCCTATTGGAGATGAATTACTCTTTTCCGACTATGATTTCTGTGTAAATATAGGTGGAATTGCCAATGTTTCTTACCAACAAAACGGAGTAAGAAAAGCGCAAGATATTTGTATTGCAAATATGGCTTTGAACCCATTGGCATTAGAAATGGGGCACGAGTTTGACGACAAAGGAAATCTAGCCAAACAAGGTGTCGTAAATCCTCAATTGCTCTGGAAGCTGCAAGAATTAGATTTTGAAGGAAAGTCCCTTGGAAACGAACAGTACCAAGGATTCTTGTTACCGATTGTAGAAAAAAGTAATTCGATAGCAGAAACCAAACTAGCCACCTTAACGGAGTATATAGCGCAGTGCATTGCGAGTTTCTTAACACCCAAATCCAAAGTGTTGATTACAGGAGGTGGAGCCTATAACGAATTTTTGATAAGTAAAATAAAAACTTACAGCCAAGCAACTATTGTTTCTGCCAACAAAGAATTAATAGAATTTAAGGAAGCATTGATTTTTGCTTTTTTAGGTGTATTGAAAATGGAAAGTATCCCGAATTGTCTATCATCCGTAACCGGAGCAAAGAAGGATGTAGTAGGTGGAGTTCTTGTTGATTAAAACCATTACAAACGAGCTTCATATTTTGGCAAGAGATTTTTGTTCGCTAGTTTAAAGGAAAATATTACCAATCTATGTACTTTTAAGAAAATCCAACTCAAACCAATTGAAAGTTTCTATTCTTATCCCTGTCAGAAATGGCGACCCATTTTTGCAAGAATGTTTGGATTCAATTTTGAATCAAACTTACTCTGATTGGGAGTTAATTATCATAAACGATCACTCAACGGACAACACAGCTGCTGTGTTGAAAGAATACTGCGAGAAAGATTCGAGAATAACAATTTGCGCTAACCAAGGAAAGGGAATAATTGCCGCTCTGCAGCTTGGATATTCTAAATCTCGGGGCGATCTCATCACAAGAATGGATGCGGATGACATCATGAAAGTGGATAAAATTTCATTGATGGTGAAAAAACTACAGGAAAAAGGAAAAGGATTTGTAGCGGTCGGATTGGTAGAATATTTTGCCGAAAATGGAATAGGGGACGGCTATTTCTACTACCAAGAATGGTTGAATAAATTAACAGTAAACGAAACAAATTTTGATGAAATTTATAAAGAATGTGTTGTTCCATCTCCCAGCTGGATGATGTTCAAAGAAGATTTTGAAAAGATTGGAAGGTTTGATTCTACTGTCTATCCAGAAGATTATGAATTAGCCTTTAGGATGATGAAACATCAATTAAAGATCGCCTCAATCCCACAAGTTATTCATTCTTGGAGAGATTACTCGACCCGAACTTCTCGAACAGACGAACATTATTCCGATAATTTTTTTCTTCCCGTTAAAATGACCTACTTTTTTGAATTACATCGAGATTCTGCTCGAGAATTAACCCTTTGGGGTGCTGGCAAAAAGGGAAAAGAATTGGCTGCTTTTTTAATTGAACAAAACCAAGATTTTAGTTGGGTTACCAATAATCCGAATAAAATCGGCAAAGATATTTATGGAAAAAAGTTGGAATCAGAGAAGCGCCTATTAAAGAAAATTGGTCCGCAAATTTTGATAGCGATAAGAAATAAAGAGGCGCAAAAGGAAATAAAAAAGGCGCTTGATTCCATGAATCAAACGCCCAATACTGATTACTTTTTCCTTAGCTAACCACGTCTTTTAAAATTTCATTCCTTGCATTAATTCTCCCATTTCCTCTGCGGTTTTCTTTTCGTAACCATCAGGAATCCTAAATTCCGAATCAGAAATTTCTTTTTCTACCACTTTGGAGGCTGTCATTTTTACACTCATTCCATTATTTTCGATGCTGTACTCCATGGGAAATCCTCCCAAATCGATGTCTGGTAGATTTTGATTTTTGTAACTAGGTAGTTTATCCGTTATCCACAATACGTATGAATTATTTGCGGTGTCCGTCAAGATGTTTTTTTGGCATTTATAACCGGCAATAATTTTTATGTCATCTTTTTTTGTCAAAGTAAATAAATTCGGATCTATTTTTTTAGCTGTATCTTTTGTTTCCACAGCTATTTTTTTGCCCATTGCATTTATTAGCATCAACGAAGCATTTGTTTTGGAATTAAAAATCACATCCATTTTCATCAAAACACCCATGTTTTGTTGAATTTTACTCCACTCATTTTTTATCAATACTCTCGATTTTTTTGGGAGCATAGCTTTGTACATGCCCATTTCTTCAGGTAAATTTTTGTAAGAAATTTTGAAGTCGATTTGGCCTTCAAAACTTACTTTGGCCAAGCCAGAAAGTGACAAAAAGCTCAATAGGATAACGAAAAATACTTGTTTCATGTGTCGCATGTTTTTAGTTGTTTGATTTAAATATAAGAATAATCTTTTCAGGAATCGAGTACAAAAATTACAAAAGCCTCGCCAACTATGCAATTTGAGCGAAAGAATTAAATCTCTGCCAAAACAGACAAGAGTGTCTTTGCCTTATTCTCGGTTTCTATCCACTCTTTGTCGGGATTGGAATCCCCCATAATTCCACCGCCCAGATACAGCGAGATTTTGTTTTTTCCAATTTGCATACAGCGCAGGTTTACAAAAAGTGTTCGGTGAGAATTTATTCCAATGGGACCAATAAATCCAGTGTACAAATCTCTTTGGTGAGATTCATTTTCTTCAATAAATGACTTGGCTTTTTTTGCCGGAATTCCACACACCGCAGGCGTAGGGTGAAAGGACTTGGCTACATCCCAAATAGAATGGTGAGAGTTGAGTTGAATGTCAATATCGGATTTTAAATGAATTACAGTCCCAGTATTCAGGTCATACGGTTCACTCACAGTTAGTTTGTCCGAAAAAGGCTCAAGTTTGCTGGAAATGTAATCGGTTACGAGTTGTTGTTCTAATTTTTCTTTGGAAGTCCATTGCACAGGTTCTACCCTGGTGCCAGCTAGCGATACGGTAGACAAAGTATTTCCTGTTTGCTTGACCAAAATCTCAGGTGTAGCTCCCATCCAAGTTCCTGTTTCTGGTGAGGAAACACAATAAATAAACGCATCTGGGTACTTTTTACAAAGAGAGTCAAAAGTCGTCTGTACATCAAAATTGCTCTTTTTTTCTATGTTTTTAACTCGCGAAAACACGATTTTTTGATAAGACTTTGATTGAATTTGTTTCGTGATTTCCTCTATTTTTTCCCGGTAAGTTTCAATCGATATTTCTTTCTGATTTTCTTTATAGAAGGGAACAAAACTAGGCCAACTGTTTTTTTTAACAAGAGGATTGTCAAATGAGTAGGTAAGATTATTCTCGAAATTAGAAAAGAAAAAGTTGTTCCCGTAGCTCACAGAATTAATGGCTAATTGCTTATCAGATTCGATTGAATAAAAATCCGTTTCCTTAGGCATTCTATAAATGGCGACTCTCTTGTTTTGCATTTATCCAAAAAAGTAATAAGTGATAAAAATGGCGGCAATGATTCCAACAAAATCGGCTAATAGCCCTGCCGTGGCAGCATAACGAGTATTTTTAATTCCTACAGAACCAAAGTATACCGCAAGAACATAAAAGGTGGTTTCCGTAGACCCTTGAAGCACCGAGGTTAATTGACCTAAAAAAGTATCTGGACCTTTTATCGTATTACTCGGATTCATTGTGTTCAAAGTATTCTCTGCTGCAATCCAAGAATCTACCATCATGCCTTGAGCGCCTCCACCAGATAAAGGTTTCATTAGAGCCGTGGGCACTCCATCAACAAATCTCGTATCGAGGCCGGCAAGTTCCACTAGATACCGTATAGCATCCGTGACCATTTCCATTGCTCCACACGCTACAAATACTCCTATTGCACAGAGTATCGCAATGAGGTAAGGAATGATTTTTATTGCTACTCCAAATCCTTCTTTTGCACCTTCAATAAAACTGTCAAAAACATCTACTTTTTTAATCAGTGCTAGAACAATAAAAAAAACAATAACTCCAAAGATTAATAGATTGGAAATTAACCCTGAAACTATCGCTAGTTGTGGTTTTTCGAGTCCCGATAAATACCAAAATAATAAGCCAAGCAAGAATATAGCACCACCAATATAGGCTAGAATTACACCTTGAAACAGATTGATTTTTTGGATAATGGCCATCAAAACAAGTCCAAATAAGCTGGAAATAAATGTTGTAATCAAAATTGGTAGAAAAATGACTGTTGGGTCAATAGATCCCTTTGAAGCTCGCAATGCCATTATGGTAACAGGAATTAAAGTAAATCCTGTCGTATTCAGAACTAAAAACATTATTTGCGAATTAGAAGCTTTTTCTTTATTGGGATTCAGTTCTTGTAAATCACCCATGGCTTTCAGCCCAAGCGGAGTGGCTGCATTACTTAATCCAAGCATGTTTGCCGAAAAATTCATCATCATAGAACCAACCGCTGGATGATCTTTGGGCACATCAGGAAACAGTTTGATAAAGAGTGGGCTTACCAATTTGGTTAGCATTTTAACAGCTCCACCCTTTTCACCAATTTTCATTATTCCCATCCACAAAGCTATTACACCGGTTAATCCAATGGATAACTCAAACCCAATAACGGCTCTGTCAAATAAGGTGTCAACGATATTTTTAAATACCTCTAAATCTTGAAAAAAGACCAGTTTTATCAACCCAACCACAAAGGCAATCAGAAAAAAAGCTATCCAAATTATGTTTAAAGCCATTAATTATTGTGATTTATAAGAAGGATTGAACCTACTCTCATTTAGCAAATTACTCCCAATGATTTACCTGTAAATTTTTCTCCAATAAAGGGAGTGTTTTTTGATTTGGACTTGATATTTGACTTGTCGAAAACCCAAACTAGCGAAGGATCAAACAACGTGAGATTTGCTTTCGTTCCCTCTTTTATTTCTCCTTGTTCTAGACCAAAAATCTTACTAGGTCCGGTAGTGAATTTTTCAATTATTTCTGCCGTATTTAATTTGCCTTTTAAGATACTGTGAGCACAGGAAAAAGCAGTTTCCAACCCAATTATTCCAAATTCAGCCAAGTCAAATTCCAATTTTTTATCCTCAATATCGTGAGGAGTGTGGTCTGAACAAATAGCGTCAATTGTGCCATCTTTTAGTCCTTGAATCAAGGCATCGATGTCTTTTTGCTCTCTAAAGGGAGGTAAAACTTTGTAGTGCGAATCAAATTCATTTGCGTTTTTATCGGTAAAGAAAAGTTGATGAGCGGCAATGTCGCAAGTCACTTTCAACCCTTTTTCTTTCGCAACTCGTATGAGATTAACCGATTTTTCGGAAGAAATGCAAGAGAAATGAATGGGGCTACCGTGGTAGTCTGCCAAGGCTAAATCTCTTTCAATTCTCAAGGTTTCGGAAAGTGAAGGAATTCCCTTTAGCCCCATTCTGGTACTGGTTTTTCCTTCGTGAATTTGTCCACTTGAGGAGAGAGAATTGTCATTCGGAAAGCTAACTATCAGTTTATTGATGTTCTTTGAGTAGAGTAGAGCTTTGGACATTAATCCAGTGCTTACATCTTGTTTGTCGTCAGAGAAAGCTACTGCGCCTGCCAAACTCATTTCAAACATTTCAGAAAGTTCTTCCCCTTTTCGTTCATGACTCAATGTACCCATCGGAGTAATGGAAATTGGCAATTGATTTGATACATTGTGTATAAAATCTATTCGGTTCTTGCTATCTAGTGGTTGCTTGGTGGAAGCAGAGATTATTAACTGAGAAAATCCTCCAGCTATTCCGGCTTTTGCTCCTGTTTCAATTGTTTCTTTCCATTCCTCACCGGGTTCGCGCAAATTTGATTTGCTATCTATCCAACCTAAAGAAACATGCAAATTAGGAAGTGAAATAATCGAATGACTCGAGTCCGCATGATCTATCGAATCCGATATTTCTTTGATAATGCCTTCTGTTATTAATATGTCCTTAATTTGACCATGAAATGGGGAGGAGGTACAAATAATTTTGGCCGATTTTAAAAGCTGGTTGGTCTTCATCTTTCATTTTGTTTTTCAAAGTTAGGAATAAAAAAAGGAATGAGAAAACCTAGATGAAATGCTTATTCACGATGTTGGTATAGGTTTTTAGCGTTAGTGGTTTAATTAGAAAGCCATCCACATGATCAATTTTTTCTGACCTAATTTGATCATCATCATTCATAGAGGTAGTGAGCATATACAACACGATTTTCTTCTTGTTGTGGATCTCTAATTTCTTGTATTCTTCCAAGAATTCCCAACCGTTCATAGTTGGCATATTTATATCTAAAAAAATTAAATCCGGAATATCGCAATGAGCTAATTTATCATCCGCGAGAAATTCTAGCGCTTTAACACTACTTTGGATTGCTTCGGTTGTATTGTTTAGATTTGCTTTTGTTACAATCATTTTGGCGATGAAGTTTGTTGGTTCATCATCATCTATTAGAAGTACAGAATTTAATTTTGTTGTCATAATGAGATAGTTTATTTCGGTATAGTAAAGTAAAATGTGCTCCCCAGGCCTGGAGAAGATTCTACCCAGATTTTTCCACCATGGAGTTCTACAATTTTCTGGCAGTGAGCAAGTCCTATTCCAGTTCCCGCGTATTCATCTTTGTTGTGTAATCTTTGAAAGATAAGGAATATACGTTTCAAATGAGTTTTTTCAATTCCAATTCCATTGTCCTCTACATGAAATTTCCAATGATCAATTTCTTCAGTAGCCCCAATTTTTATTAGTGGATTTTCACCTTTCTTTTTGTATTTAATGGCATTGGTAATTAAATTGGTAAACAAGGATATTATCTCAATGTCCAATCCTGAAATAACAGGCAGTTGTTCAATTTCAAACTTTGCATTTCTTTCAACTATCAGGGTGTTTAGGTCATTTAATAGATTTTTTAAAATTAGATTCGTATCCAATTCAGAAATTTCAAAATTTTTCCCGATTCTCGTGTAATCCAACAGTCCTTTTATCAAATTACTCATTCTAGCTGAAGCATCCGAAATATATCTCAAATAGGTATCAGCATTTCCTTTTATACTACCGCTGTATTGTTCGAGCATTAAATCTGTAAAGCTGATAATTGTCCGCAAAGGCTCTTGTAAATCGTGAGAAGCTACATACGCGAATTGTTGTAATTCTTTATTTTTTTGCTCAAGTTTTTCTAAGTATAGTTTGGTCTCCTCTTCCTTTTTTATATGTGTAATATTGATGTGAGACCCCAACATTCGAACGGGATTCCCTTGGTTATCCCATTCTATCACCTTTCCTCTACAAAAAACCCATACAATTGAGCCGTCCTTGTGATGATACCTCAATTCGCTGTCAAAAGGAACTTCTCCTTTCGATTGCACATGAGCGGAAAACAATTCAAACACTTTGGGTAAATCTTCTGGATGGATGATTTTTTGCCAAGCTTCAGGGCTGTTTTCCATTTCATGATCCTCATAACCAAACATTTTCTTGAAAGTCGGGCTTAGATACTCCGTGTTTTCCGGAATATTCCAATCAAAATATCCTGCAAAAGTAGATTCAACGATATGATTAAAAATCATTTCTCTGTCTTGAAGAGCTTTTCTTGTTTCTTTTAGTTCGTTTTGAAGGTTTTCGATTTCACTCATGTTGGTTTTGTATTTATTTCTTAAAATTATCAGCAACGATAAGTTCTTTTGTTCCGTGTCCCCAAGAATAGAATCCTTCTCCAGATTTCACTCCTAGTTTTCCTGCGGTTACCATATTCACAAGTAACGGACAAGGGGCATATTTTGGATTTCCAAATCCATCGTGAAGCACGTTTAATATGGACAAACAAACATCCAAGCCAATAAAATCAGCTAATTGAAGAGGTCCCATAGGATGAGCCATTCCCAATTTCATAACAGTATCAATTTCTTCTACACCTGCCACACTTTCGTACAAGGAGTAAATCGCTTCATTAATCATTGGCATAAGGATTCTGTTGGCAATAAAACCGGGATAATCATTCACTTCCACTGGAGTTTTTCCTAATGCTTTGCTCATCTCCATAATTGTTTGAGTTACTTCATCGGTAGTAGCGTAACCTCTAATTATTTCAACCAATTTCATAATTGGAACCGGATTCATAAAATGCATTCCAATAACCTTATCAGGTCTACTGGTAGCCGCACCAATTTGTGTAATGGAAATAGAAGAAGTGTTGGATGCTAAAATGACGTTCTTAGCGGTTAATTCATCCAGTTGCTTGAAAATATTCAGCTTTAAATCAATGTTTTCGGTAGCAGCTTCCACTACAAGCTCCACGTCACTTACACCCTCTGCCATATCTGTGTAGGTCGTGATGTTCGATAAGGTGTTGTTTTTTACTTCTTCGGTAATTCTTTCTTTTGTAAGAAGTCTGTCTAGGTTTTTAGTAATTGTTGCAACGGCTTTATCAAGCGAGTTTTGTGAAATATCTATTAAGGAAACTGTAAATCCAGATTGCGCAAATACATGTGCAATTCCATTTCCCATTGTTCCGGCTCCGATAACGGCTATTTTTTTCATAGTTTTTTTGATTTGATGCAAATATAGAGATTTGCAGTTTAATTTTTCGTTTGTTTAGAGATGGATAAAAAAGCTTTTAAAGCTAATTCATAACTAAGTAATCCAAAGCCCGAAATGTGCCCAATGCAATTTGGTGCTAAAATTGACTTACTTCGAAAATCTTCTCGAGCAAAAATATTTGAAATATGAACCTCTAAAACAGGAACGGAGATAGCTTCTATTGCATCAGCAATTGCCACCGAGGTGTGAGTGTAACCTCCTGCATTGAGCATAATTCCTTGGTATTTTTCCGATTCACAAGCCTGTAGTTTATCGATAATTTCACCTTCAATATTGGATTGAAATACGTCAAATTCGTAAGCTGGTTTCAACTTTTTTAAATAGTCATCTAGGCTTCTATTGCCATATATTTCTGGGTTTCGAGTTCCAACTAAATTTAGATTTGGACCATTGATAATGATTAGTTTCATAGGTCAAATTTAACCTAAACCAACGAAAATATCCTCTCTTTTTTATTTTTCTTCCTTGTGCACTAAACAACCTACTTTTAAAAATAGAAGAATGGAGCCGATTTAGCGCAAAAAAAAATTATCTTTGGGGCTTACAAGAGAACAAAAACAAGTCATGGACAAAAATACCTTAGTAGGAATCGTATTAATAATAGGAATTTTATTCACTTTTCAAATAGTGAATCAGCCCTCCGAAGAAGAGTTACAAGAAAGAAGAGAACAACAAGAACAAGCTTTTTTATCCGATAGCATCGCAAACGCTGAAAAACAAGCTAACTTGACACTTGAATCAAATGAAGTTGCGATTGATTCCTCTTATACTCAAGTAGAAAGAGACTCAATTGCAATAGCACAACAGAGTGAATTAAATAAAAAACTTTCACAAACTTTTAGTGTTTTTGCTCCATCAGCTCAAGGAACAAAAGAATATTACTCTATTGAGAATGAGGACTTAAAGATCACTATTTCCAGTAAGGGTGGAGAAATTGTAAAAACAGAATTAAAGAAATACCAGAACTACAGCAATTACATGATTGCGAAAGATTCATTAAAAGATGTTCCGGCAAAAGATCTACCAATACTTGAGCCCTTGCAATTATTTGATGAAGATTCGAGTTCGATGTCTTTCAGATTTGAAATGAAAAACTCGAAGGATATTGAAACAAAAGAATTGTTTTTTGTTCCTGTAAAAACAGAACAAGATGAATTAATCCTGAGAGCCACAACAAGTAAAGAAGGAAGCTTTGTGGAAATGAAGTATCGTTTAACAGAAAATTATAACGTAGAATATTCATTAGATTTTGTTGGGCTAGAAGGAGTAGTAGAAGGAGATGATATGACTTTTAATTGGGAGCTAAAATCTCTTGTTACCGAAAAAGAAGCAGAAGGACAAAGCAGAATGAGTAGCGTATTTTACAAGCCAAGTGATGACGGAAGGACTTATTTAAGTGAAATGACTGAAGACTCGGAAGAGTTGGAATCCAAAACTGATTGGGTCGCGTTTAAACAATGCTATTTTTCCAGTGTAGTGATTTCAAAAGAAGGTTTTCAAAAAGGAGGTTCAGTTTTTTCACGTCCGTTAAAAACAGCAAGATATTCTGACGAATACAAAGCAGAACTGAATGTCTCAACAGAAATAAATAACCGAACAAGCATACCAATGACATTTTTCTTTGGTCCCAATGATTACGATATTTTAGCCTCACACGAAAATGAAATGGAAGATATTATTGATCTAGGTTGGGGGATTTTTAGATGGACTGCAAAGTGGCTGATAAAACCAATTTTCAACTTTTTGAATAATTTTGGAATTGCAATGGGTCTCATAATTCTACTTGTGACTCTTGCAGTAAGATTAATTATTCTTCCATTGACTTACAAAAACTATAAGTCGAGTGCAAAAATGAAAGTGCTGAAGCCAGAAATTACCAAAATAAACGAAAAGTTCAAGGATGGGGATATGGCTGAAAAGCAAAGAGAAACAATGGCACTTTACCGAAAATCAGGAGTAAATCCAATGGCGGGTTGTTTACCCATTTTTATCCAAATGCCTATTCTTTTGGCTGTCTTTAAATTTTTTCCATCCAACATTGATCTAAGACAACGTTCTTTCCTTTGGGCAGAAGATTTATCTACTTATGAATCGGTGTATGAATTGGGGTTTAGCATTCCAGCCTATGGAGATCATGTCAGTCTTTTTACATTATTAATGTGTATTTCCACTATTTTCTATACCAGAATGAATAGTAGTCAAATGAGCATGCCTTCTCAACCTGGTATGCCAAATATGAAGGTGATTATGTACTTAATGCCTCTAATGATGTTGTTCTTTTTGAATAGTTTTTCTGCAGGTCTTACTTATTATTACTTATGTGGAAACTTAGTCACAATGGGACTTATGCTATTGGTGAAGAAGTACATGATAAATGAAGATAAAATTAGGGCAACGATTGAATTAAATAAAACAAAGCCTAAGAAACAATCTGCTTTTCAAAAGAGAATGGAAGAGGCTATGAAGCAACAACAGGCTGCTCAAAAATCGAAGAAAAAATAAATTGGAAAACTTCTTGTTTTCGAGGAATAAAACATAGAGTATGAAACACATTTTTATTAGTATAGCACTTTTATCTACCTTTACTTTCGCTAGTTGTTCAGCCAGAAACCAAGAGGTTCAGGCTAATTCTAGCGAGGTGGACCAAACAAGTGAAAAAAAGACTGAAATGAAATCACCTGAAAATGCTAGTGCGGAGTCACTAGACATGAATAGTGAAGAGTTTGCCGAAATGACTGTTATTTCACTTTCCAAAACACCGTGTTTTGGTGTTTGCCCAACTTTCAATTTTACGGTATTTGCAAATGGTATGGCGCGTTATGAGGGGCTAAAAAACGTGGAAAAAATTGGGATATTTAAAGCTAAGCTGTCCAAGGAAGAAATTAGTCAATTATTAAACGGAGCTTTATCAGCAGGATTCTTTTCCCTTGAAGATAGCTATGACAATCCCTCTGTGACAGATTTGCCTAGCACAATTACCTACCTGAATATGGAAGGAAAAGAAAAGAAAGTGCTATGCCGATACGAATGCGATGATCGATTAAAAAAAGTCAATAAAATGATTGAAGCTTTTATCTCAAAAACAAAATGGAAATCACCTGAATAGATTCAAACTAACCTTTAAAATAACTATTCCTTGGTAAATTCAATGCCAAGTTTTTTTTTTGTAATTTAGAGTGATTAATCTTTTATTTTTCCTATGAAACTCCTTTTTCTTTCAGTCCTCACTGCCCTGAACTTAGCGTCATTTTCGCAAAGTAAAAACTTTCGATTTTTAGGAAATTGGAATGACACCACAATTCCAACAAATGCAGGTGGATTTACCTACAATGAAGTTTTTGGTTTCGAGATAAAAGGAGTAGAATATGCGGTTCTTGGTTCGACTCAAGGATCACACATAATTGATATTACCGACCCCTCAAACTTAATAGAAGTGGATTTCGTACCTGGTCAATACAGGGGAAATGTAACCCACCGAGATTTTGATGTAAGAAATGGCTACCTCTACATGGTATGTGATCAGGCAAATAGTAGTTTGCAAATAGCAGACTTATCTTTTTTACCAGATTCTGTCAGTGTGGTGTACGACAGCAGAAATTTACTGATTCGTTCCCACAATATTTTTATCGATTCAGCAAATGACTTGTTATACTCTTGTGGCGGAAATACCCAAATTGGGACAAATGAGTTAAGAATAATTGATATTTCAACCCCAACAGCCCCATCACTAGTAGCTGATTTGCAAAACGATGTAGTTTGGTGGAGCTCTTTCGTGGGTTATGTGCACGATATTTTTGTCCGAAATAACATTGCGTATACAAATGATGAAAATGCGATGCACATCATCGATTTTAATAATCCATTGAGTCCGATTATTTTAGGTACAATCTCTAGTTACTCGGATCAAGGGTATAACCACTCGGGTTATTTAATGGATGACGATACCACCTATGTTATGTGCGATGAAACTCACGGGAAACGGACAAAATTCATGGATGTTTCAGACGTTACCAATATTCAAGTAACTGATTTGGAGGGTCCAGCATTGCCAAATAATAGCCAAATACCTCACAACCCAATTATTAAGGGAAACTATGCCTATGTGAGTTATTATTACGATGGAGTTCAAGTGTATGATATTTCCAATAAGTTTAACGTAAAAAATATAGGATACTACGATACCTATCAAGGACCAAATGCTCCTGGAGGAGAAGGTTGCTGGGGTGTTTATCCATTACTTAGATCAAATAAAATTTTGGCATCGGACAGAAGGAGAGGTCTTTTTGTATTGAATCATTTAACACCGCCCAAAGTAAATTTTGATACTTCTAGTTTTTCACAATCTGAAGGAGATGGACTCCAATATGCTGGCTTTAACTTATCCAATGAATTGGATGATACGGTAACAGTAATCGTTGATCTAGACACTACAAATAGCACAGCTGTTAGAAATTCGGATTATTCTTCAAGCATAGTATTTCCTCGTACTTATAAGTTTTCGAACGGAAAAATAAAAGACAGTATTCCCTTTTTCTTAATTGATGATTTGGATGTTGAAGGGTTAGAAACAATTATCTTTACCATTACAGCTGTGATTAATGGTGAAATTGGCTCTATTTCAAAAGATACTGTTTTTGTTCAAGATAACGAAGTAGTTGGTATAAGTGAGCAAAATAAATCACAGATAACAATGTTTCCTAATCCCATCACTCAAGGAGATTTTTTATATTTTTCCGAAAAAGTTAGTTCAACTTTGTTCAATGTCAAAGGAAAAACAATCAGTCGACAATCGACAAATCGAATAGATATTTCGAATTTGCCAAAAGGGGTTTACCTAGTTCAATATGACAATAGAACCGATAAACTCGTCATTCAATAAGTATTGAAAGCATTGACCTACATAGGAATTTTTATATTTCTCTTAGGCTATTCAATAGTTCGAGGTCAAGACATTCATTTTTCTCAATTTTACAATTCTCCTCTTACATTGAATCCGGCAAATACTGGATTGTTTGATGGAGATTACCGATTTGCTGGCAATTACCGAAATCAATGGAATGCCGTCACAGTGCCTTTTGCGACTTTAAGCCTCACGGGCGATTTGGCCAATTCTTTTGGAATAAAAGGGCTTGGACTTGGGGCCGTATTTAGTCACGACAATACCGGTGATTCAAAATTTACCACTACTGTCGTCAATGTGTCGGGAAGTTATGTGTTGAGTTTCGCCACTGATAAAACTCTTTCTTTTGGTGTTCAAACCGGTTTTACTAACAAAACCTTAAGTTTTGATGAATTAAAATTTGACGCTCAATACAACGGTCTATACTTCCAACAAGGCCTTCCCAATAGGGAGAACTTCGCGGCAAACCGACAAACATTTTTTAATTTTCATTCAGGTGTAAGGTATGCCCAAAAAATTGCTAATAGGAAACATTTTTCAATAGGATTGGGTTTATTTAACATCACAAAACCGAAGGAAAGCTATTTCAATAATGAGGCAATAGAATTAGACAGAAGGTTTGTAGCCGATGCAAATTATCAGTTTGATGTTACTTCCGCCATTGAGTTAATTCCATCTATGTTTTTGATGGCTCAAGGAACTTACTTTGAATACATTGTAGGAGCTAGAGGGAAATATGTGCTGAGCGATTTGGTTGGCGCAAAACAGGCAGCTTACATTGGGTTGTTTTTTAGAACAAAAGATGCAGGATTCATAACGGCCGAGTACGATTACAATAATTGGCATTTTGGGTTGAGTTACGATATTAATTTATCTACCTTACGGCAAGCAAGTAAAGGCAGAGGTGGAATAGAATTTTCGGCTATATACATTCTGAAACACCTCAAGAAAAGTGCGGAAAAATTCAAGAAATGTCCAGATTATTTATGAAACAAAGCAGCGTCATATTGGTCATTTTTCTGTGTTCATTTGTTCAGAATTGGAGTCAGTCGCGTAATCAATATCTGAACATCGCAGATGAATGTGCAGAAAAAGGAGATTATGTATGTGCTACCGTTCACTACAAAGTTGCTTTGGCTTATGATTCATTGGATTTAGAAGTTATGTTCCGCTATGCTAACTCGCTCAGGTTATCCAACGAATACGAAAAGTCGCTGTATTATTTTGAGAAAATATATAAGAAAGATGGAGGTAGAGAATATCCCAAAGCTGTTTTTTGGTTGGCTACCCTTCAAAAAATAAACGGAGATTATCTAGAGAGTTACAAAACTTGGAAACGGGTAAAAACAATCTATCGAAGAGGAAATTCGTACGAGAACAACAAAGCAAAACAGGAAATTAAGGCTTCTGTCTATGCAAGAAGATCTGAAAAATATCGAAACGAAGCCATAGTGAAAAATTTAGGTCCAGGAGTGAATTCCGGAGCCTCCGAGATAAGTCCGGTTTTATTTGAGAACAAACTATTATTCTCCTCACTTAGAGCTAAAAACATGGGCGAAAATGGAGAGGTATTTGATGAGTTATATGCGTTTAAGCTATACGAAGCGGAGCTGTCAGATTCTATTTGGGCCATGAAAAAGGAGCTGCCTTTGGTCATAAACTCACCTCAATATCAGGCCGCTAATGGGTGTTTTAATGAGGCTGGCAATTTATTCTATTTTACTCGATGCAATTCAAGTAATGAATGCGATATTTTTGTGTCTAATTATGAAAAAGGCAAGTGGAGCAACCCACAAAAAATTGCAGTGAGCGAACCGAACTCAACCGAAACTCAACCAATGAGTTGCCAAATTGGGGAAGAGGAATATTTGTTCTTTGTGTCGAACAGAAAAGGAGGAATGGGAGGAATGGATATTTGGTATTCGAAAAAAGATAAGCAAGGAGAATTTCAATCACCGATTAATGCGGGAGAAACTATTAACTCGCAGGATAATGAAGTTACCCCTTTCTACGATAATCAAAATAGTACGTTGTATTTCAGTTCAGACTGGCACGCGGGATTAGGTGGTTTTGATATTTTTCAATCCAAAGGAACTCCCGTCAGTTTTAACCGGCCCCAAAATCTTGGCGCTCCAATAAATTCTCGATGGAATGACTTGTATTATTTTGTGGACAGTGATAACGAAATAAATTACCTTGCATCAAATAGAGCAGATTTGAGTGTAAACAAAGTATCTACCTGTTGTAATGACATTTACTCTGTTACTTTTCCCAAAGAGATAAAACCCAAAGAAATTGAAATTAATACGCTTGCAGAGCTAAACGATTATTTACCTGTTACTCTTTATTTTCACAATGATCGACCCAATCCGAGAACAAATAGTACCACCACCAATTTGAGTTACTTGAGTACGTATGAAGATTATGTTGCACGAATTCCTACTTATGAAAAAGAGTATTCCGAAGGAATGTCAGGAGTAAAGGAAGAAGAGGCAATTCTTGATATTCAAGATTTTTTTAGAGAATTCGTTGAGAAAGGGGTTAAGGATTTAGCTCTGTTTACTGAGTTACTCTTGTTGGAATTAGAAAAAGGAAATCATATCGAGCTAACTGTTAAGGGGTTTGCAAGTCCGCTAGCCAAAACAGATTACAACGTAAACCTTACCGAACGAAGAATTTCAAGTTTGGAGAATTACCTCATTCAATTTGAAAAAGGAAAATTTATTCCTTATCTCTCCGGTATGTCCGATAATGGTGGGAAATTAACAATCAAAAGAATTCCCTTTGGTGAGTTCACAGCAAGCAGTCTGGTAAGTGATAATTTAAATGACAAGCGAAATTCGGTATACAGCAGAGCGGCAGCTTTGGAGAGGAAAATTGAAATTCAATCGGTAAGTTTGGGAGTACAGCATGATTCGATACCTGTGATTACTTTCGACAAAGAATTAGTGCAATTAGGGAAGAGGAAGAATGGCATTCCTATTCAGGTCAAATTTGAAATCTCAAACACTGGGAAAGCTCCTTTGTTAGTTTCGCGTATAGAGGGATCATGCAGTTGTACTGTAGTTGAAGAAGATGCTTTTCAATTGAATCCGGGAGAGTCGAGAGTTGTTGAAGCTGAGATAAATACCGAACAATTATTTGGAGATTTATCAAAAACTATCACTGTGTACTCGAATGCGGAGCCCAAAGAAAAAACATTTGTCGTACTTTTTGAAATTATAGAAAGCAAATAATATTATGCCTTACTTCGATAGATACATTCAACTTTCTACCTCTACAGATATGGAAACAACGCTCGTAGAAAGCCACAACCATTTAGTCCAATTAATTCAATCTTTTTCGGAAGATGAAATGAATTATCAATACGCTGAGGAAAAATGGACCATAAAAGAAATTGTACAACATTTGATAGATACGGAACGTATATTCGTGTATCGTGCTTTGAGATTTGCCAGAAACGACAGCACGGAACTACCTGGATATGATCACAATCAATACGTAAGGGAATCAAATGCCAACGAAAAATTTAAAAATCAGTTGCTAAATGAATTTGTTGCCGTTCATAGAGCAACGATTATGTTTTTTAACCAATTACCCGAAATAGCTTTATCCAGAAAGGGAATTGCAAGCGGAGAAGAATTGTCAGTAAAGATGATTGCTCATATTATCGCTGGTCACACTCAGCATCACCTTTCTGTAATTGAAGATAAGTACTTACCAACTATGAAAAAATGAAAAATCTAATCTTCTTTATTTGTCTTGTTTTAAGTTCAGTTTCCTATACTCAATTACTTACTCCTCAACAAATTATGTTTCCAACCTCTCAAGGAGATAGCTTGGAGGTTGATGTATATTTGCCCAATGCATCCGGTTCGTTTCCCGTAATTCTTATTCAAACTCCGTACGGTAAAAATAGATATAGATTGGGTTTACCATTAGGTATTATAAGGAATTTATCAATCAGTAAGTATGCCTTTGTGATTATGGACTGGCGAGGTAGATTTTCCAATGCGAGCAAAGCGCTACCTGGAGTAGGAACCGGTGAGGATGGTTATGATTTAGTAGAATGGATAGCTACACAAACTTGGAGCACAGGAAAAATTGGAACTTGGGGTCCTTCCGCTCTGGGAAGTGTCCAGTTTGAAACAGCTAAAAAACAACCACCACACCTAACTTGTGCAGTTCCTTTGGTAGCCGCACCACATTTTATGTACGAGCATTATTACGCTGGAGGCGCTGCCCGAACCGAGTTGATAGAACAAATAGATAATTTAGGTTTTGGTGTGTCTTCCACCGTATCTGCCAATCCTTATTACAATACCACTTGGTCAGTAATTGAAAACTTATCGGTATATCCAGATAGTATAGAAGCCCCCATGCTTATGATTGGTGGCTGGTACGATCATAACACCGAGTCTACCATTTTTCAATATGATACCTGCACCAAAAACTCTTCTTTGCCAACCGGTACGAAGCATCATTTATTACTGGGTCCTTGGACTCATGGTGGAAACGGAACGTCTTATGTTGGTTCTGCTAATCAAGGACAGTTGAATTATCCGAATGCGGAGGGAATAAGCGATACAATGGCAATGAAGTTTTTTGATTATCATTTGAGAAATCAAAACAATGGTTGGAATTCGAAGCCGCCAGTGATGTATTACCAAATGGGCGATGAACAATGGTTAGAAGATTTTCAATGGCCCGTGTCTTATACCACAACGACTAGTTTCTTTCTTCAGCCAAATGGTAGTTTGTCGACTTCACAAGCTACAAGAGATAGTTTGGTTTTTTCCTATAATCCAAATTCCCCTTCGCCTACAATAGGAGGCGCTACAATGAGAAGCGATTTAGTTCAGGGACCCTATGACCAAGGACCCGATGTTGAATCCAGATTCGATTTATTATCCTTTGAAACTCCGGTATCTTCTCAAGATTTGAAAATTAAAGGAAGACCAGAGGTTTATTTTTATATAAGTTCGGATAGAAAAGATACCGATGTGGCAGTGAGGCTCACAGAGGTGTATCCCGATGGAAGATCCATGCTGATTATGGATGGAATAAAAAGAATGAGATTTAGAAATGGCTACAGAATAAGTGATACAGCCTTTATGCAACAAGGAACAATTTATCCCGTAACCATTGATTTGAAGAGTGTAGCAATTACCATAAAGGCGGGTAACAAGCTTAGACTCATTGTGACAGGAAGTAATTACCCTAAATACAATAGAAATATGAATAATGGGGAAGTGATGTATCCTGGAAATAATTTGGATTCTGTTTTTAATCCACTTTTTGCAACAAATAAAATTCATTTAGGAACTGCAACGCCCAGTAGATTGGTTTTGCCAATTGATAATACAAGCACAAGTATTTGGGAAGAAGACCCTATTCAAGTTTCGGTTTATCCAAATCCCACAACAGATTGGTTGAAGATTGCTTCTAGTGAGCCCATCAATCGATTGGAATTGTATGATTTGACAGGGAAGCTACTTGTTTCTGAATACATCAATACAAATCAGCTTAATATGAACGGTATCAAAGAAGGCGTATACATATTGGTTATTGAGACATCCAAAGGACGGATATCAAAAAAAGTAATGAAGGAGTAAAATCTGCTTGTTCTTTCTGAATTGATCAGCCCAATCAACTTACTTTGGCGTCTAGGGTGAAAGTAGATTTATCATTTCCATCAGGAGTTGTTTCCGTTAATTGGATTTTACTCAATTCGATACTCTCAATTCTATCAGAGCTGGTTTTATTTAGTTCAAATTTAGTTTCAGAATTTGTTTCAATATCGGGAGTACTAATGTCGAACGGTAAATTAATATTTATAGCCGATGGAATTACAGTAATTGTTTCGTAATTGAGGACAAATATGCTCAATTCATTGGCTTTCTAACATCCTGCAAGCAAGAATAAAGAAGCCAAAAAGGGAAGGATAATATTTTTCATTGAGTTCGATAGTTGATGAAATCAAATATAAAAAATAGTTTTATATTTAGCCATGAGTTTAGAGAAAGGAAACAAGAAAAACATTCGTGGCTGGATGATGTATGATTGGGCCAATTCGGTGTACAATTTGGTAATTAGTTCAGCCATTTTTCCCATATTTTATGAAGGAATGACCAAGGCAAATGGACGAGAGGTTATGGTAAATGGTCATAAACAAGTAATGGTTGAGGCTTTTGGTTTTGAATTGATCAATACTTCGCTGATTACCTATGTGGGAGCAATAGGCTTTTTGCTCGTAGCTTTTATTTCTCCTATTCTTTCGGGTGTTGCAGATTATATTGGAAGAAAGAAAATGTTCATGCGTATTTTTGTTTACCTCGGTTCATTTTCGTGTATGGGACTGTATTTCTTCCAGTACGAAAGCATTGAGCTCGGTTTTCTCTTTTATTTCTTTGCGCTGATTGGTTTTTGGGGAAGTTTGGTGTTTTATAACGCCTATTTACCCGAGATTGCAGAGAAAAAAGACCACGATAGAATTAGTGCTGGTGGATTTTCGATGGGATATATTGGCAGTGTACTTTTATTAGTTATTTGCCTAATAATGATAACATTTAATAATGCTTTACCCGAGTTTATGGGCACTCATGATATGCTTGATCCAGATGGAGAAATAATACAATCAGGAAAGGGTCAAGCTTCCAGAATAGGTTTTTTATTGACCGGTCTTTGGTGGTTTGGGTTTAGTCATGTGTTCTTTTATCGCATAAAAGATACTTGGGATAAATATACCGTGTCGAGCCATATTTTTGGCAATGGTTTCAGAGAGCTTAAATCTGTTTACAAAGAGTTTATGGCTGATATTAGGTTAAAAAGATTTTTGCCTGCATTTTTTATGCTGAGCACAGGTGTCCAAACAGTAATGCTTGTTGCCGTATATTTTGCGGCAAAAGAAATAGCTTGGCCTACAGAAGGAGATAAATCCTCGGGACTTATTATTAGTATTTTGCTCATTCAATTAATTGCAATTCCAGGAGCCATGGGTATGGCAAAAGTTTCTAAAGCAATAGGAAACATCAAAACTCTTCAAATAATTTTGTTCGCTTGGATTTGTATCGTGGTTTGGGCTTATTTTATAGTGACTCCTTTTGAGTTTTATATTACTGCGGCCATGGTAGGGATGGTTATGGGAGCAGTTCAATCTATTTCTCGCTCTACTTATTCCAAGTTTTTACCTCCTACAGAAGACACTTCCTCTTATTTTAGTTTTTATGACGTAACGGAGAAAGTAGCAATAGTAGTGGGAATGTTTATGTTTGGTTTCTTAGAGCAGGTAACCGGAAGCATGCGAAATTCGATTATTTGTATCGCCATATTTTTTATTCTAGCCTTTGTGTTATTGAGTTTTGTACCAAAGGATAAAATCACAAAAACGATTTAACCTAAATGGGGCATTCCAATTATCAAATTTATGTTTCTGTCTCCAATGATTTATTCTCTGATATGAGAGTAGATAAAATTTGTAATACGTTAGTTTCTTTGGGGTTTGAGGTTACTTTAGTAGGAAGGAAGCTACCTGGCAGCCTGCCACTCTCGAATAGAAACTATGCTACCAAAAGAATGAAGCTATTGTTCAAAAAAGGAGCCTTATTTTATGCAGAGCTCAACTTGAGGCTTTTCTTGTTATTCTTGTTCAAAAGGCATTCATTTTTGCTCGCAAACGACCTAGATACTTTGTTGGCTAATTATGCAATAAGCAGAATAAAAGGTTCAAAACTGGTATACGATTCTCACGAGTATTTTACAGAAGTTCCCGAACTGCAAGAGGGTTCCTTTGCCAAAAATACTTGGTTGAAAATAGAAGAATATATTTTTCCCAAATTAACTCATGTTTATACCGTATGTGATTCAATTTCGGAGATTTACACAAAAAAATATGAGGTTGATGTAAAGGTAGTACGCAATATTCCCAGAAGAAAACAACGAGTCGTGTATCAAACGAGAAAAGAACTTGGCCTGCCAGAGAATAAACACGTTTTATTGCTGCAAGGAGCAGGAATAAATTTAGATAGAGGAGCGGAAGAAATGGTGGAATCCATGAACTATCTTTCAGATGATTTTTTGTTTGTTATCGTGGGAGGAGGCGATGTGTTTAGTAAGCTGAAGGAAATTATTAAACGCGAAAAACTAGAGTCCAAAGTGCTGATTAAAGGAAAAGTACCTTATTTGGAATTGATTCAATACACGCATGCGGCCGACTTAGGTTTGTCTTTGGATAAGAATACGAATTTGAATTACGAATATTCATTGCCTAATAAATTGTTTGATTATATCCATCACAAAACTCCCGTATTGGCTTCCAACTTGAAAGAGATAAGAAAAATTATCGAAGACCATCAGGTAGGTTGGATTCTAGAAAGCCATAATCCACAAAAAATGGCAGCCCAAATTGAGGAAATTTTTGCAAATGAAACTGATTTTGAAGCTAAAACTAAGAATACCGAATTGGCTGCAGAAAAGCTAACTTGGGAAAATGAAGAATTGGTATTGAAGCAAATTTATTCTAGCTTAGTGAAATGATAGAAAGCTTAAATATAGTGTCGTTTGATGTACCGTTTCCGGCAAACTATGGAGGTGTTATTGACGTTTTTCATAAAATTAGAACCTTTCATCAACTAGGTGTAAAAATTCATTTACATTGCTTTGAATATGGCAGGGGAGTGCAACCCGAACTCGAAAAATATTGTGAATCTGTAACGTATTACAAACGAAGATCTTCGTGGTACCTTATTCTTTCTCGTGTGCCTTATATCATTGTTTCCAGAAAATCGAGAGAATTGGAAAAGAACCTACTTTCTACTGATTTTCCTGTTTTGATGGAAGGTCTCCACACGTGCTATTTGCTGAAAAAAGGAACATTAAAGAACCGAATTACGATTTACAGAGAAAGTAATATTGAACACAGATATTACTTACATTTAGCCCGTTCAGAAAGAAATATTATAAAGAAACTCTACCTACTTCTTGAAGCGAGAAAGCTAAAAAGATTTGAAAAAGAAATAGCAAATGCCACGATTAGTTGCATCGTTTCTCAAACGGATTTTCATTATCTGGAAATGAAATACCCTCAGAATAAGAACTATTTTATACCGAGTTTTCATGAAAATGAAAGTGTCACGATTCCTGAAGGAAAAGGAAAATTTGTCTTGTATCACGGGAATTTATCCGTGTCCGAGAATTATGAAGCAGCAATTCATTTAATACGAAAAGTATTTTCAACGATTGAAGTACCGTTTATCATAGCCGGACTCAATCCACCAGACTTTTTGATATCGGAGGTAAAAAAACACGATCACATAACCTTAATTCCGAATGCTTCCAATGAAAAGATGACCGAATTAATGGAGAACGCTCATGTGCATTTACTGTACACAAATCAGGCAACTGGACTTAAATTAAAACTACTGAATGTCCTATACCACGGAAGACACTGTATGGTGAATTCTAAAATGGTGGAGGGAACTAGCTTAGGAGAAGTGTGCGAAGTGGTAGATTCGGCTGATAAACAAATGATTCGAATCAAGCAATTGATGGAAGTATCCGTGAAGCGATCGGAGATAGAAAGAAGAGAACAAGTACTTAAAGAAAACTATGCCAACGAAGTAAATGCAAAAAGAATGTTTTTGGCGATAGAGGAGAATTCACCTCAATAGTTGGCTATTTCCACCATTATCTGTTCTAGTTTTTTGGTCATGGTTGAGGTGGAACAATTGTAGTTGTTCACAATAATTGCGAATGCCAAATTCTTACGAGATTTACTTGTTACGTATCCTGCATAACTCTTCACTCGAGTCATTGTTCCGCTTTTTGCTCTCAATCTTCCCGAGGCATATGTATTTCTTCCTATATTTTTCATAGTTCCAGATTTTCCTGCAATAGGGAGTGAAGAATAAAACGATTGGTAGTTTTTTGAACTTGCCATATAGTTCAAAATACCAGTTAGGTGATTTGCAGATATTGCGTTCGTTCTCGACATTCCGCTCCCATCACTAACGTACATTCCTTTGGCATCTATTCGGCTATTCCAATGGTTTTGAACCGCTAAACTACCCGAATAATTACTCCCATCTTGGTAGGTAGCTACCCCCATTTCGTTGAGTAGATGCTCGGCAAATAAGTTTACACTTATGTGATTTGTATAATAAGCGATTTGCCCAACGCTAGGAGAAGTGTGAACGTACAAGGTTGTTCTTTCTTTTTCCACCAACTCATTCTTTAGTTCCAACAGTCTTTTGGTGCTGGCGTTTTTCCCGACACTAATTCCTTCTAGAAGAAGAAAATATTCAAAATCATAAGCTGCTTGAAATGCTGGATCCATCATAGAGGCTTTTACATCAAACTCGTTTCTTCCTTTAGGAATAGAACCTTTTACCAATCTATTTTGGACATAGGGCGCGCTGTACACATAAGCGTTGTCTCTCTTTTCATTGGAGGCAATTACTTTGTTTTCAATGAATTGTCCTGGAACAAATGGAGTAACACAATCAATCATGGTGGAGTCGCCAGCATTGTCGCCAGAGCGGAAAGTAAGCGTATTGAAATTATCATAAATAGATAATCCACAGGGTCCGGCACCGTAATAATTTCCCATATCTCCCCAAAGCCAAGTGGAGGGAATCATTTCATAACTAAAATAGCTTGCATCACCAATGACTCTTCCAGTAATTTTCTTAATACCCTTTTTCTGGACTTCGGTCACCCAAACTTTCATGAAATCGGAAGAAACTTCGTCCTTTTTGAGAAAATATGTTGAACCTAAAGTGGGATCTCCGCCTCCTGTGATGTATAAATTACCATGAAGAACCCCGTTGGAATCGATGAATCCATCATGTTCAATTTTTGTCTTAAACTGCTTGTAAGAACCAAGTTTTACAAGAGCCGCTGAAGTCGTAACCAGTTTCATGGTAGAAGCTGGAACCAAACTATTTTTAGATTGATATTCTGCAATAGTAGAATCGGTGTCTACATCCATCACGTGAAAGCTAAAACTGGCATTTTCCAGGTAACTCAGCTCTTTTATTTGATCAAAAGTTGTTTGGATAGAGTTTTGGGAACTCACCCAAATATGCGCGCCAATAAATAGAAAGGTAAGATATAATTTCATCGTTAAGTTTACTTGATTTGAACCCAAAAAAAAGCTGTTTCTTTCGAATTATTAAATATAGGAAAGGTCTTTTGATTCCATTTAGATTTAACTAAAAATTTAGAACGAAAACAATTTTTGTATCTTAAGGTATGAGTTTTTGGCAAAATCATCCTGGAATTAAACTAGTTGTCCCTTTTCTTTTAGGGATTATAGCCTCCATAGAGTTAGGAGTGAATTGCAATTCTTACTTACTAGTTTCGCTCTTATTTTTGTTGGTTTGTGGAGGTAGTTTTTTTATCTCTAGTTATGATAATCGAAAAATGATTGGATTCCTTTTTTTTATTTCTTTGTTTTCGGCTGGATTTACATATTCGTCCTTTCGCACAGAAAAGTTTTCGCCCACTCACTTTAGCGGCTCTATTCACCAAGAATCGCTCTTGGAAGTTACCTTGGTAGATAACCTTCAAGAAAAGGAAAATTCTTACAAAACAACTTTACTTGTAAATCAAGTAATTGGGGATTCTGTTGTAGCCTGTTCCGGAAAAATACTGGCATATTTTAAAAAAGACTCTGCCAGTTCACTTTTGGAGTATGGAGATAAATTGCTGATAAAGAATAACATTCAAGCAATAGAATCGCATCAAAACCCAGATCAATTTGATTATAAAAATTACTTGAATCTGAACCAAATAAATTTTCAATCTTATTTAAAGAATGAGGACCACCAAGTACTCGCCAAAAACCAAGGAAATTCCATTTTTGCTTTTTCTCAAAAAATGAGGCAGCGACTCTACCAATATTTACTACTAAATGGAGTAGAAGGGAAGCAGCTAAAAGTTGCTTCGGCCTTGCTCTTAGGATACAAAGAGAATTTAGATAAAGGGTTAGTAAAGTCCTATGCAAGTGCTGGAGCAATGCACGTATTGGCTGTATCAGGCTTGCATGTTGGAATTTTGTATTTGTTGCTTACCCGAATTTTTGGATTCTTGAAAAGAGTAAAACACGGCAGATTAATTTTAGCAATTTTAGTGATTAGCTTTCTTTGGTTCTACGCTATTATGACTGGACTTTCTGCTTCTGTAATGCGAGCAACTACCATGTTTTCTTTTATCGTAATTGGAAATGAACTAATCAACAGAAAATCAAGTATTTATAATACACTGGCAGTTTCGGCCATCGTTCTGATGATTATTAATCCCTATATCGTGTATCAGGTGGGATTTCAATTGTCCTATGTAGCGGTTTTAGGTATTGTGTATTTACAGCCAAAATTAAATAAGCTTTTTTACTCAAAATATAAATTTATTCGTGGAATTTGGGCAATTACTTGTGTTTCGATAGCAGCCCAAATTGCGACATTTCCGTTAAGTCTTCATTATTTTCATCAGTTTCCCACGTATTTCTTTATTTCCAATCTCATTGTAATTCCAGCAGCATTTTGTGTGTTTTATTTAGGCGTTTTTCTTTTTGTTATCGCTCCATTTGGCGGATTATCATTGGTAGTGGGTAAACTAATAAATGCGGTTGTTTGGATTCTCAATCAAGCGGTGTATTTTACCGAGAATCTTCCGGTCTCGTTGATAGCAGAAATTGAGTTTACCGTATTTGAAACCTATTTGTTGTACGCAATTATTGTGTCAGTTTTATTCGCTATTCACAACAGACGAATTCGGTATGTTCGTCTGGCACTTTCTTTGGTCATTCTTTTTTGTGGTTTGCAAGTTGTTTGGCAGTATCAATCTAGCCAGCAACATTATTTCACTTTCTATTCCATCAATAAAAATTCAGCCATCGATTACACGGTAGGAAATCAAATGTATTTTATTTCCAACAAAGAATTACAAAACGATTGGAGTACGATGATGTTTAACGTGAATAATCATTGGAATTCGCATAATATTCTCAGTAAAACTTACCTAGATATTGATTCTCTACACCGAAATAGGTCATACAAACATTTGGTTGTAAATAATGGAGTCATCCTGGCAGGAAATAAATCTATTTGGGTTTACAATCCTCAACAAGCTTCTCCCAATCAGGTAGATTTTATTTGGGTGATGGGGAGCAGATTAACAAGGTTAGGTAGGTTTCTTAAAAAAACGAAACCAAAAGGAATAATCTTCGATAGTTCCGTGCCTAATTATAAACTAAAGTATTATTTGCCTCACATTGATACGAATCAAACAGAAGTAATACACCTCAATAAGAAATATTTCAAACTAAACTTATGACTTATTTCACAATACTTCCAAACAAATCAAAGTAATCTGCTCGTTCGATTTTAACGGTAGCAAAGTCGCCTAACCTCACATGGTTTTCCTCAGTGATTGGCACCCACACTTCATTGTCTACTTCAGGAGAATCAAATTCCGTTCTTCCAACAAAATGATCGTCTTCTACACGGTCAAACAACACCTTGAATTCTTTTCCTATTTTGTTTTGATTGTGTTCGTAAGAAATCGATGATTGAATATCCATAATTTCTTCGGCCCTGGCAGTCTTAACTTTTTCAGGAACATCATCCTCAAAATTATAAGCATGAGTATTTTCTTCATGTGAGTATTCAAAAATCCCTAATCTATCAAATTTCATTTCACGAACCCATTCAGCCATTTCTTGAAAATCAGCTTCGGTTTCTCCCGGATATCCTGCAATTAGAGTTGTTCTAATCGCTATTCCTGGCACTTTTTCTCTGATTGATTTTACTAATTCTGTCGTTTTTTCTCGAGTAATTCCTCTTCGCATGTCTTTCAGTACTTTCGTGGATCCGTGTTGTAAAGGCATGTCGAGGTAATTACAAATATTATCTCTTTCTGCCATTACTTCAAGTACATCCATAGGAAAACCTGAAGGGTAGGCGTAATGAAGTTTTATCCATTCCAATCCCTCAATATCCGAAAGTTGACGAAGTAAATCGGCTAATGCACGTTTCTTATATAAATCGAGTCCATAGTAAGTTAAATCTTGAGCAATAAGCATGATTTCCTTTACGCCTTGCGCCACAAGGCTTTTTGCATTTGCAACTAATTGTTCAATAGGAGTGGAGCGGTGTTTTCCTCTCATGAGTGGAATTGCACAAAACGAACAAGGTCTGTCACATCCTTCGGCAATTTTGAAATAAGCGTAATGGTCTGGAGTAGTTAGAATTCGTTCTCCCAGTAATTCTTTTTTGTAGTCTGCGTTCAATACTTTAAGCATTTTTGGCAGTTCCTGAGTTCCAAAGTAGGCGTCCACTTGAGGGATTTCCTCTTCCAAATCGTCTTTGTATCTTTCAGATAAGCAACCTGTCACGTACAATTTGTCCACTAATCCATTGTCTTTTGCTTCGGCATATTGCAAAATCGTATCAATTGATTCTTGCTTCGCATTGTCAATAAATCCACACGTATTTACAATTACAATTTCATGATCTTGACTCATGGATTCATGTTCTACATCAAATTTATTGGCATGCAATTGTGCCATCAACAGCTCTGAGTCAAACGTGTTTTTTGAACAACCTAAAGTAATTACGTTGACTTTGTTTTTTTTGAGTGTTTTTGTTTTCATATTACTGGTTACAAGTTGCAGGTTATTATTAATAAAAGTAAATCTGAACCCTGAGTGTTTTGTTCCGATTCTCTCGGGACAAAATGTCTCGAAGGGTGACTTGTTTAAATGACTACTTCAAGGAAAAAAGAGAATCCACAAATTCCATTCGATTAAAGACTTGCAAATCTTCTATTCCTTCACCCACACCAATATATTTTACGGGAATGTTAAACTGATCGGATATTCCAATGACGACACCACCTTTTGCTGTTCCGTCTAGTTTGGTAAGAGCGAGGGAAGTAACATCTGTTGCTTGGGTAAACTGTGCACATTGTTCGATGGCATTTTGCCCTGTAGAACCATCCAATACCAACAATATTTCGTGAGGAGCTTCCGGAACAATTTTGTCCATTACTCGTTTTATTTTGGTTAGCTCATTCATCAAATTTACTTTGTTGTGAAGTCTGCCTGCCGTGTCAATTAGCACAACATCAGCATCTTGTTTTACTGCGCTTTGAAGCGTATCGAAGGCAACTGAGGCAGGGTCGGCATTCATTCCTTGCTGAACAATTGGTACTCCCACTCTTTCGCTCCAGATTATTAGTTGATCTACTGCAGCTGCTCTAAAAGTATCCGCAGCTCCCAAAACTACTTTTTTACCTGATTGTTTAAACTGATGAGCTAGTTTTCCAATGGTTGTTGTTTTCCCCACACCATTTACACCTACCACCATAATTACATGAGGCTTGTGAGTGTTTGGGACTGAAAAATCCACCTGATCTGTGGAATTATTCTCTTCCAGAAGTGAGGCAATTTCCTCTTGAAGAATTGAGTTCAGTTCAGAAGTATTGATGTATTTGTCTTTGGCAACTCTGGCCTCAATTCGTTCAATGATTTTGACTGTCGTTTTTACACCTACGTCAGAGGTGATAAGGGCTTCCTCTAATTCATCCAAGACATCTGAATCGACAGATGATTTCCCCGCTACAGCACGTGATAACTTGGAAAAAACAGACTCTTTGGTTTTTTCTAAGCCTTTGTCAAGCGTTTCTTTTTTTTCTTTTGAGAAAAATCGTTTAAATACACTCATAGATTGAAAATAAAAAAGCTTCTTTCATACAATGAAAGAAGCTCAATATACTGAATCGTAAATAATTCTTTATTTACTGAAAAATTCTTTTACTTGGTCATTTAACACGATAGCTTCTTTAAATTGGTAAGCTCCTGTTTTTGGAGATTTAACCGCTTTAATCACTTTTGTATGCATTTTTCCTCCTCCTTTTTGCAAGGATGCTACTGTCTTCTTAGCCATAACTTATTATTTTATTTCTTTGTGAATTGTGTGTTTTCTCAAAATTCTATTGTACTTCTTCACTTCCATTCTTTCTGGAGTGTTCTTTCTGTTCTTAGTCGTAATGTATCTAGAAGTTCCTGGCACCCCAGTCGCTTTGTGTTCTGTACATTCTAAGATTACTTGTATTCTATTTCCTTTAGTCTTTGCCATTGTCCTTTAATTTCAAGAG
>Ga0209555_10000164_pt1 | contig 57535 bp, 55 predicted proteins | sample SaaInl85LU_5_DNA_FD_184643 | JGI IMG/M metagenome (GOLD analysis project Ga0209555, IMG submission 184643) | Marine microbial communities from expanding oxygen minimum zones in the Saanich Inlet - ESP_85LU_5_DNA (SPAdes) (version 2) | ecosystem: Environmental > Aquatic > Marine > Intertidal...
AATCGCCCACCTGCACAAAGGGCACATAATTGGCCGCAGGTGCCGGAGCATCGGCCAGGGTCACGCCCAATTCTGCCAGGCGGGTTTCAAATTTTCCGGTCATATCGTCACTCCTTTGAACTGTTCGGCTCCAGCGATAGGCGGAAACATGCAGTGAGAAAAGCGAAAATTAATATTCGCGCAGCGCTTGCGCAAAATAGTTGCGGATGGGTTCCAGCAGATAGTCCAAAGGGCGGCGGTTTTGCTTGCGGATGAACACCTGTGCCGGCACGCCCGGGCGCAGCAGGGGCGTGTCGCCCTTGGTGGCGGTGTTTTCGCTGAGGCTTAAAGCAATCTCGACCACATAATAGGGTGGGCTGTCTGGCCGGCTTTGGAAGGTATCTGCCGAAATTCTGTGGAGCTTGCCCTGTAGGTCTTGCGCCGCCCCTTTGTGCAGCAGTTTAATGATGCTGGCCTGCCCCACAAAAAGATGATTGATCTCTTCGGGTGCAATTTTTGCGGTGATAACAAACGGCTGATCATTGGGCACAAGATGTAAGATCGGTTTGGCCGGCTGTACGACCGCCTGCGGGCCGGAAATGCTCAACCCATGGACAAACCCGCTGATCGGCGCGGTGAGGGTGAGATCCCGCAGCTCTTGTTCCAGGCGGCGACGATCTGCGCGCAGCCGGAGCTCTTGAGGGTGCAGGTCGCGTAGGGCTGTGATAGCCGCCTTGTGATCGGCAGCAGCTTGTTGCAACCGGTCGATTTCAATTTCGTGAAGCTGCGTTTTTGCTTCGGCTTGCTTGGCGCGAAGTTGCGCGATCCTGCCGAGCAGAGCCGCCTCTTGCTGTTGAAGCGCCGAGAGCTGCGCGCGGTCAGAAAGCCCTTTCGCACGCAAAGCCAGTTGCGTCTCCAGCTCTTCACCCAGCAGCGCAAGCTGCCGCTCTGCGGCCTGGGCTTGGGCGCTCAGGCCTTCAATTTGCAGGATCATCTGCTCTGTTTGATTTTGTCGTTTTTTATCAGTTTGACGGCGATAGGCGAGATAGGTTTCGAAGAGTTGCCGCTGACCTTGCACCATACGTGCAACATCTGGATCCTCTGCCGCTCTGCTCTGCAATGCCGGATCAAATTCGATGGACAGGCGATCATCGCGTTCGGCCAGCAAACGTGCGCGTCGCGCCATGATTTCGAATAAATGCCCCTCCGTGAGATCGAGTTGCACGGTTTGGGCGTGACCGTCCAATTGCAACAAAGGCGTGCCCATTTGCACCACGTCGCCCTCTTTGACCCATAGATGGGCCACCTGACCGCCTGTTGGGTGTTGGATCGGGTGGTTGTGATCCATGAGGGTGACCTGTCCCCAGGCAATCACCGCTCCCGACAGGGTGACTGAGACCGACCAAAGCGCAAAACCCCCCATAAAACCTATGGCACATAGGCCGCCTATGGCGATATATTTTGTGACACTAAACTCCATATGGCGCCTGCCCAGGGGTTGATAATGCGGAAATATCCGCATGATTCTTCACCATTTTTCGCAAGATGTCTTCCTTGGGGCCAAAGGCTGTGATCTGGCCGCTTTCAATGACCATAAGCGTGTCGCATTCTTGAATGGCCGCAGGGCGATGAGCGATGATGAGCACCGTATTGCCTTTGCGTTTGAAGCGCCGCACCGCAGCGTTGAGCGCGGCGACACCCTCATTGTCCAAATTGGAATTGGGTTCGTCCAAAACCAGAAGGACCGGATCGCCAAACAGGGCACGCGCCAAGCCAATGCGCTGTGCTTGGCCACCGGAAAGTTGGCGCACATCCGTGTCAAATCCCTGAGGCAATTGGGTGATCATTTCAAAGGCGCCGGCATTGCGGGCGGCTGCGAAGAGCAGGTCTTGCGGCGCGCCAGTCTGATATCTGGTGATATTTTCGGCCACAGTGCCGGGCAATAGCTGCATTTTTTGCGGCAAGTATCCGATGTATTGCCCCAGGTTGTCGGCATCATAGGCGGCGAGGGCTGTTCCACCCAATTGTACGGTCCCATTGGCCAGCGGCAGCACCCCCATGGCGGCCAGGGCCAGGGTGGATTTGCCCGATCCCGCGGCGCCGATGATGCCGCAGGCACTGCCGGCTTGAAGGGAAAAGGAGGCCAGTTTTAAGGTGGCAATTTGTCCACCCGGCGGCACGATGGTGGCTTTTTGCATGCTGAGATGTGCCGCAGGGCGCTGCAAGGTGATAGGAGCGGGGCGGGCGGGTATCTGGCGGAGCGTATCGCACAACCGTGCCCATCCCAGAAGCGCGCGTTGCGGCACGACCCAAGAGCCGATCAAGACCTCAAGAGGGCTGAGGAGGCGGCCAAAGAGAATAGATGTGGCGATCATGCCGCCCGCGCTCAACTGATTTTGCAGGACCAGCCAAGCCCCCAGTCCGAGCATGGCCGATTGCAGTGCCATGCGTAGGGTTTTGATCATGGTCGTAAATAATCCAGCAATATCGCTGGCACGAAGCTGCGAGACTTGCGCGGCCCATTGGAGTTGATGCTGCCGGGTGAGGGTGGAGCTCTGCATGCCCAGGGCGCGAATGAGCATTGCGCGGTTCAAATAGTGCTGCGTCTGCACCTCCAGCTCTTCGGCGTGACGCATCGCGGCGGCAAAGGCCGATCGGCTTGCCCATTGATTTCCCAGCGACAGGCCAATGAGAGCCATCCCGCTGACAAGGGTCATTGCGCCGAGCAAGGGATGAAACAGATAAATGCCGACAAAGAAAATCGGGATCCACGGCAGATCGTAGAGGGCAAGCAGGGCGGGTGACGCGATGAATTTTTCAATAGATGTGAGATCTTTCAGTGCGGCTTGTGGCTCTTTGCAGGCTCCCGATTGGGCGCTCTGCAAGGCACTCCGGAACACCCGCTGATCAAGCTGAGTCAAGAATCGCGCGGCTATTCGGGCCGTGATGCGGGCACGGGTATGGTCTAAGACGCCCATGACGCCATAGGCAAGCAAGGCCATCAGTGACAAGGCCACGAGTGTTTGCACGGCGCCCGAGGGGAGAACCCGGTCGTAGATGTGCAACATGTAAAGCGGGCCGGTCAGCAATAAGAGATTGACGAGAAAACTAAAAATGCCCACGATCAAGAAAAGATGCAGGAAGCTGGCACGAACCTGTGCCAAGTCACATCTCTCATATTGATATTTCTCTGTCATGCCCTAAACCCTGTGATAAGTCGGCGCGATCGGCTGTAACCGGTTTGCCACAACTTATAAGGTCCGCATGCTTAACGTTTGCCCAATAGAGCACGAGAAACTATTAAGAAGCTCTAAATCAAAGGTGAGTCCATGATCGAACGATTGTCAATTTTTGCGGTCGCATCTCTCGTGATGGTTGTTTCTGCCTGTAGCCCCCGTCAGGGTGCCGTGGCAGGTGATCCGTTTGAGCGGGTGAATCGTGGCACCCATGCGTTTAACAAGGGCTTGGACCGCACGATCCTGTCGCCGCTGTCCAAGACCTATACGGATGTCGTTCCCGATCCTGTGGAAAACAGTGTGTCAAATTTCGCAAGCAACCTGAGCTTGCCGGGGAAGGTTGTCAACAACCTGTTGCAACTGGATCTATCCTCTGCAACCCGCAATTCGGCAAGGTTTGTGCTCAACAGCACTGTCGGCCTGGCCGGTCTGTTCGATCCTTCCAAAAAAATTGGGCTTGTGGAAAAAGACACGGATTTTGGCGAAACCTTACAAGGATGGGGCGTGGCCGAAGGGGTGTATTTGGAACTGCCTGTGTTCGGACCGTCAAACCTGCGCGACGGGTTGGCGCTCTTTGTTGATATGCTCCTTTTGGATCCGGCCGGTCAAATTCTAAAGCCGCCCGTTTCAGAGTACCGCACCGCGTCTAACATGGGTGCGATTTTACAAAAAAGACAAATTTATGGCGCTCAGATTGACGACGTTCTCTATGGGAGCGCCGACAGTTACGCCCAATCGCGGCTGGTTTATCTCCAAAGCCGTCGTTTTGAATTGAAAGACATTGCCAACGATGCCTATATCGACCCCTATGCCGAATTTGAATAAAACAAGTATTGCCCGCCGGACCGTTTTGACGGGACTTGCATCCTGCCTCGTGGCGGGCCCTGTCTTCGCTTTGGACAAGCGCACAGCGACCCTTTTGGTGGACCAACTGGTGGGGGAGATCAATGCTGCGATCGACTCGGGCATGTCTGAAACCAAGTTGATCGGCCGGTTTGAAGGCATTTTCGCCGAGTATGCCGATGTGAACATCATTGCCCGTTCAGCGCTTGGCCCCGCGGCCCGCACGGCCACACCTGCGGAGTTGGAGGCCTATGTCGCGGCGTTTCGCGGATATATTGCTCGAAAATATGGCAAGAGGTTCCATGAATTTGTCGGTGGCAAAATCGTGGTGACCGGGACCAGTGATCGGGGCAAATTCTATGAAGTGATGGCCGTGACCGAGTTGCGCGGTTCTGCGCCCTTTGAAGTCGCCTTCCGAGTGTCCGACCGTTCGGGGCAGAATTTGTTTTTCGATATTATTATTGAAGGTATCAGCCTGTTATCCTCCGAGCGCGTAGAGATCGGTGCTCTGCTCGATGCGCGCAACGGCGATATTGCGAAATTGACCCGAGATTTGGCGCGCCTGGGCTAAACTGTCCCGCGTCCAAGGCCCGTTTGCGGCCTAGTTTTGCCTTGAGAAAAGTCCGAGAAGAAGCTGCGTGAGGGATTTTGCTTCAGGCTTTTCTGAAGAGCCGTCGATCGGTGAGCGCCCAGCGTCCGGCGGGACGCGATCGCGCAACATGGGCAGAGGGCCAGGTCTGGCTTGTTCTATTATGGCCAGCATGGTTTCGCGCCAAATATCAGCCGGGATACTGCCGCCAGTCACGCCTTTGAGCGGTCGGTTGTCATCATAGCCCATCCACACGCCAATGACGAAATCCGAGGTGAACCCGATAAACCAAGCATCCCGCGCCGCCTGGGTGGTACCGGTTTTGCCGGCAATTTCAATGCCGTCAATCTGAGCGCGCTGTCCGGTGCCGGTTTGGATCACCTCATGCATCATATAGGTGAGTTCCTCGGCGGTTTGGGTGCGGATGACCCGTTCGCCAATGCCACCTGTACGCCCCGCCAGGGGTTCACTTTCTCCCAAGAGCCTGAGCGACGTGATGCCATAGGGTTGAACCGATGTGCCGCCGTTGAGGATGCCCGCATAGGCGCCGGTCATTTCGATCAAGGTGCTTTCAGAGCTGCCAAGGGCCAGTGCAGGGCCATCTGCCAATGCATCTTGCAAACCGAAATCCCAGGCAATCTTGCGAACGATATCGCGGCCAATGTGTTCGGAAATTTTCACGGCTGGAATATTGAGAGATTGGGCCAAGGCCTCGGTATAACTCACCTCTCCGGCGAAACTATTGTTGTAGTTGGATGGGCTCCAAGCGCCCGACCCGGGGATATTGAGGGTGATCGGCTCATCGCGGATGCGATCAAAGGGCGTATGGCCAAGCTCAAGCGCTGCGGCATAGACGAATGGCTTGAAGGCCGATCCGGTTTGTCGCCGCGCCTGGGTGGCGCGGTTGAACGCCCCGGTCGTGCGCGTGTCGCGCCCGCCGATCATGGCCCGAACGGCGCCCTCTTTGGTCATCACCACAACAGCGACTTCTGCCTTTGAGGTCTTTGAAACTTTGTCATCGAACACCCGGCGCACGGCCTGCTCGGTTGCGAGTTGAATGGTTCGATCCAAAGTGGTTTGGATCAGCACGTCTTCAGTGGTGTTGCGGGTGAAATACCTTGGACCTGTCGTCATGATCCAATCTGCAAAATATCCTCCCGCGCGGGCGGTGGCCGCAGGGCTGAGGGTTGCGGGATTGGCCATTGCGAAGCTGGCCTCGGCCGAAGAGAGATAATTTTCCCGCTGCATGAGGCCAAGAACCACTTCCGCACGGGCTTGAGCGCCGGTCAGGTTATGGGTCGGCGCCAGTCGGGATGGGGCCTTGAGCAATCCGGCCAACATGGCCGCCTCCGCTGCATTCACCTGATTGGCAGATTTTCCGAAATACCTTTGAGCTGCGGCCTCAAAGCCGCGTGCCCCGGCGCCCAATGAGACGCGATTGAGGTAGATTGTTAGGATCTCATCTTTGGAGTACCGCAGCTCCATCGCAAATGCGAAGCTTGCCTCTTTGATTTTGCGCCAGAGCGTGGTGCGGCGGCATTGCCGTTCATATTCACGCTCAGAGGGCCATTCCTCCGTGTCGAAACTAACGCCCAGGCAAAGCAGCTTTGCGGTTTGTTGGGTGATGGTTGAGCCGCCATGACCGGACAAAGGCCCCCGCCCTTCACTCAGGTTGATCCGCATGGCAGAGGCCATGCCACGGGGGCTGATGCCAAAATGGCGATAAAAGCGCCGATCTTCTGTGGCTACGACCGCGGCTTTCAAAAATGGTGAGATCGTTTGCGCGGTGATCATGCCGCCAAATTGATCGCCGCGCCATGCGAAGACAGCGCCATTGCGGTCCATAAGCGTGACCGACCCGGCGGCGCGCCCGTCGACCAACGCATTGGCTTCGGGCAGGGTTGACGCGAAATAGGCCACGCCCAAGCTGAACAGCAAACACACCACCAACCCAAGCCGCCAGATGAGCGCCCAGAGCATACGAAAGGGCAGCAGAAACGCGCGCCAGAGCAGGAGGCGGAGCTGTCCAAACCATCCCTTTGACGGAGGCTTTTGCGGGGGTTGCCCCGGTCTTGGATTTTGGGCGGGCGGCGGTCCTCTGCGATCTGCAACGAGGGGCTTGCCTGGCCCTGAATGTTTCTTTGCCATATGCCTGTTCGGTATTTGCTCTTTTGACGCAGTTTACTGCGCTGGAATGACTTTGTTGAGCCCAGTTTGACACGTTCCGCGATAATTGACCATCGTCGGTTGTCTTGGCTCTAAATGAGGCTTGGTCACGCCGATGTCTGGCGGGAGTATTCCCGCCAACTAACTGCGTCATTTGCCGACGTTTACTTGAGCGCCGTGGCCAAAGCCTGTGCTAAAATCGGTACGGTATGCGCGTTGAGCCCGGCAATATTGATCCGACTGTCACCGACCATATACACGCCATTCTGTGCACGCATGGTTTCGACCACATCAGGAGAAACCCCCAGGCGCGAGAACATACCGCGATGTTTTGCGATGAAATCAAAACGGTCAGAATTTGTCCTTTGGCGCAGCTCATCGGCCAGCTGTTGACGCAGATTGAGCATGCTCAGGCGCGTATCCTCCAGCTCACTGGCCCAGGTGCTGCGCAGCCCGGGATCGGCCAAAATCATCGTCACCAGCCGCGCGCCATGGTCGGGTGGAAAGGAGAAGTTTTGCCGGTTCAAAAAGGCCATATTGCCCTGGGTGACCGCCTGAAGGGAGGCGCTTGGGGAGATGGCCATCAAAATCCCAGTGCGCTCACGGTAGATTCCAAAATTCTTTGAGCAGCTGGCGGCAATCAAGCATTCGGGCAATTGGCTGGCAATTTTGCGGGTGAAGCGCGCATCCTCTTCGAGCCCGTCGCCAAAGCCTTGATAGGCGATGTCAACGAATGGAATTGCGCCATTGGCCGCAAGAGCTGCGATGATCTGATCCTCTTGCTCGTTGCTCAGGTTTGCACCGGTTGGATTGTGGCAGCACCCATGCAGCAAGACGATATCACCGGCGGGAATGGCTTTGATATCCGCCAACATGGCGTCAAAATCCACATCCCCCGTTTGAGAGTCAAAATAGCGATATTCTGCCAGGGGCATACCAAGATATTTGACGATGGAAGGGTGGTTGGGCCACGTCGGATTGGACAGCCAGACCGTAGCCCCTGGAGCTGCGATCTTCACCAGCTCGAGAGCTTGGCGCACCGCTCCCGTGCCGCCGGGCGTGGCGACGGCCGAGAGGCGATCTTCGGCCACTGCTCCACCTAGCACCAGATCTATCATCGCCGCGGAAAATGCTGGATCCCCGGCCAGACCGACATAGGCTTTGGTCTCTTGGGTTTTCCACAAGAGCTCTTCGGCGGATTTGATCGCGCGCATCACGGGGGTTGCGCCTGTGGCGTCCTTATAAACCCCCACACCAAGATCGATCTTGGCCTCCCTCGGATCGGCACGATAAGCGGCCATGAGGGCCAAGATTTTGTCTTGCGGTTGGGCGGTTAGGTTGCTGAGCATCAGCTATCTCCAGTGGCGACATTGAGGGTTGGGAACTGGCCCCATTCGGTCCAACTTCCGTCATAAAGCGCGTGATCGGTCTTGCCGATGCGTTCGAGAGCCAGCGATAGCACGGCAGCAGTGACACCAGATCCGCAGGTTGTGATTGCAGGCTTTGACAAGTCGACGCCAGCCTTGCGAAACTCTTCGCTCAGCTCGGCTGTGGTTTTCATCGTATGATCGCCGTTGAGCACTTGGGTGAAGGGCAGATTTTTTGAGCCGGGAATATGGCCAGCCCGCAGGCCTGGGCGCGGCTCGGGCGCATCGCCGCGAAAGCGCGCGGCGGCGCGGGCGTCAATGATCTCATGATCCCGCAATTTGGCGGCATGGGCGACCTGTGTCACGTCGCGCACCATATGGGGGCGCGGTTGCACGGTCATGTGGCGATCACGAATGATCGGGGCGCCTGTGTCCAGCGGATTGCCATCTGCAATCCATTTCGGCAGGCCGCCATCCAGCACGGCAATTGAGTCATGTCCCATCAAGCGAAAGAGCCACCAGACCCGCGCGGCGGAAAACAGGCCCTTAGAATCATAGACCACAATTTGATGCCCATCTCCAACGCCCAAGGCGCGCACGCGCGACAGGAATTTTTCAACCGGTGGCACCATATGCGGCAGGCTGGAGCGGTGATCGGAAATATCATCGATATCAAAAAACCGCGCGCCCGGAATATGGCCGGCTTCAAATTCAGCGAAAGCGTTGCGGTCTTCATTTGGCAAATGCCAACTGGCATCCAGAACGCGCAGGTCGGGATGTTTCAAATTGTTCTTGAGCCATTGTGTCGAGACAAGTGTCTTAGGATCGTCTTGTGCCATACAGCGCCCCCCTTGGGATGGCTTTGGATTTAACGGCAGCGGAGTAACAAAACAAGAGGGGCAAGGCCTATAGTTTGCAGCCGCGGCGCTTTAGCCGCCTTGCTTTAAGAGCCGTTGTTTTTGCCGGCCCCAGTCGCGTTTGGCCTCTGAGGCGCGTTTGTCATGATTCTTTTTGCCCTTGGCGATGCCCAATTTGATTTTCACCCTGCCCACATGGTTGAAATACATCACCAATGGCACGAGCGTCATGCCTTCGCGTTGCGTGGCATTCCAAAGCCGCGACAGCTCGCGTTTTGAAACCAATAATTTGCGACGACGCTTTTCCAGATGACCCCAAGTCTGCGCTTGCTCGTAGGGGGCAATATAGGAGTTCACCAACCACAGCTCCCCCTCTTCAACCGCCGCATAGCTTTCAGCGATGTTGCCAGATTTCTCCCGCAGAGACTTCACCTCAGACCCCATGAGCATGACGCCGCATTCGATATCGTTTTCAATCGCATAGTCATAGCGCGCGCGGCGGTATTCAGCGATGATTCGATAATTGGGATCTGATTTCGTTTGGGCCATGATGCCGCCTATATAGGTCGGGCAGATCGGCTTGCCAATGGGCAGGCCGCGGAATGCGCAAGCAGACGCCCCAAACCAGGTTAATGGCTTGGGGCAGTGGGTTTAGGTGATCAATCCAGCATGGCGCAGGGCGGCGTCCATGGCGGATTTGGCGGTATCGCTCAAACCAACCAAGGGTGAGCGCACCTCTTGGGTGCACAGCCCCAGCTTGGACAGACCGTATTTGGCGCTGACCAGACCGGGTTCTTGGAATGTGGCGAGGTGCAGCGGCATCAACTTATCGGTAATTTTGAGCGCGGTGGCATAATCGCCAGCCAAAGTGGCCTCTTGCATTTGTGCGCAAAGCGCCGGGGCCATATTGGCCGTCACTGAGATACACCCGATGCCGCCATGGGCGTTGAACCCCAGAGCCGTTGCATCTTCACCAGAGAGTTGAACAAAATCTTCACCGCAGGTAAGGCGCTGTTTTGGTACACGAGACAGATCGCCCGTGGCATCTTTGACGCCAATGATATGTTTGTGAGCGGCCAGCTCTCCCATGGTTTCCACACTCATATCCACCGCGGAGCGGCCGGGGATATTGTAGATGATGATATCCATGCCGCAGTCCGCCGCGGCTAGAAAATGTGCCTTCAATCCGGCCTGCGTGGGTTTGTTGTAATAGGGCGTCACCACCAAAGCGGCGGTCGCGCCGGCCTCTTTGGCCGCTCTGACCAGGCGCACGGTTTCGGCCGTATTGTTGGAGCCTGCACCGGCAATCACGGGAACCCGTCCGGCCGCTTGTGCAACCACAACTTCCACAACCATGTCATGTTCTTCATGGGTCAAGGTCGGGCTTTCACCGGTTGTGCCGACGGGCACCAACCCATGGCTGCCTTGGTCAATATGCCAATCGACCAGCTTCTTGAGCGCATCGACATCCACTTTGCCGTTTGCAAACGGCGTGACAAGTGCAGGCAGAGATCCTGTAATCATAGCGCTTCCTTTCATCTGGGGCATGAGTGCCCGGGCAGTCGTCGGCGGACACTAGCTTGCCGCATCGGATTTGCCAAGATTTGCGATTGAAAGTTTTTGCCCCAGAGCGCAAGTTGGCAGACATGCGTGTTCTCCTTTATCTTGTGGTCTCTTTGTGTTTTGCAACCTCCGCCCCCGCACAGGACGCGGATGCTCTGGCCTCTCTGCGCGCCGCCTATGCCGCGCAAGCAAAGGGCAACTGGGACGCGGCGCTCAATCTCGCGGCGCCAGCGGGGCAGGTGGCGGTTGACCTCATTCAATGGGATCGTCTGCGCGCGGGACGGGGTCAATTTTCCGAAGCCATTACCTTCTTAAAGCGCCGCCCTGATTGGCCCGGTTTGCCCTATTTGCGCCAGCGCGCTGAGGCGACCATTGAGGCCGATGCCGCGCCGAACGATGTGATTGCCTTTTTCGCAGACACTCCGCCGAAGACTGCGAAGGGCGCCTTGCGACTGGCACAGGCGCTAAATAAAACGGGACAGGTGGCGGGCGCAATTACAGCGGCCCAATGGGGCTGGAGCAGTTTCAACATGCTGACGGGCCTCGAGGATGAGTATATCGAGGCCTTTGGGCCGCATTTGGAAACCCTGCATGCCGCGCGCTTGGACCTTTTGCTCTGGCAGGGCGATTTGGCCAGTGCGGAACGACTGCTGGGGCGCGTCAGCGCTGGGCAGGCGCATTTGGCCCGGGCCCGCATTGCGCTGCAAAAGAAGGAAAACGGCGTCACGCGCCTTCTGGCCGATGTGCCCAAAACCCTGAAATCCGATCCCGGTTTGGCCTATGACCGGTTTCAATGGCGGCTCGCGCGCGGTCAACGAGAGGGCGCCATCGAGCTGATGCTGCAAAGATCCTCTTCTGCCCTGGCTTTGGGGCGGCCAGAGAAATGGGCCGACCAGCGCATGTCGCTTGCGCGGGATTTCCTGTGGGATGGGGAGTATGCAAAGGCCTATGAGCTGGCTGCAAATCACCATTTGGCGCCAGGAGATGATTACGCGGCCTTGGAGTGGCTGGCGGGCTTTATTGCCTTGCGAAAATTGAAGCGCCCCGAGACAGCTTTGGTGCATTTCAAGAACCATGGATCGGCTGTCGGCAGCGAGATTTCCTTGGGCCGAACCCATTATTGGCAAGGTCGGGCCTTGAAGGATTTGGGCCAAGCCGACAAGGCGCAGCAGGCTTTCACCCAGGGCGCGCGCTATCAAACCTCATTTTATGGGCTGCTGTCTGCCCAGGAGGCCGGCCTGCCGATGCAGCCCAGTTTGGCTGGACATGAGGTGGAAACAGAATGGCGACGGGCAGAGTTTGTGAAGTCCAGCGTTTATGAGGCTGGACTTCTATTGTTTCAGGTCGATCACTCGCGCTTTGGCGTGCGGTTTTTGACCCATTTGGCAGAGAGTCAAAGCCCAAAGGGGCTGGCGCAAATGGGACGTATGGCCGAAGAGATGGGCCAGCCCTATCTGGAGCTCATGCTGGGCAAGCGCGCGTCGCGCTATGGCACGATGATGGAGCGGCATTTCTACCCGCTGAGCTCCCGATTGATGCGGCCCGGCACAATCGCGCCCGAGTTGGCCCTGGCGATCGCCCGCCGGGAAAGTGAATTTTTCCCTGGGGCAATTTCAGGGGTTGGCGCGCTGGGCTTGATGCAGGTCATGCCCAGAACAGCCGAGGAAATGGCCGGCAAGCTGGGGATCGGCTATTCGCGCATCAAGATGCTCAAAGATCCAGATTACAATGCAACAATCGGCATTCGATATCTTGAGGAACTGACAGAAGAATTTGGCAATAGCCCTGTCCATATCGCCGCCGCCTATAATGCCGGCCCCAGCCGTGCCCATGCCTGGACCGCCAAACTTGGAGATCCGCGGTCGCCTGAGGTTGATGTGATCGATTGGATCGAGCAAATTCCATTTAGCGAGACCCGCAACTATGTGATGCGCGTGACCGAAAGCCTGCCCAATTACCGTGCGCGCCTGGCGGGGCAGGCGGTGCCTTTGCAGTTTTTGCAGGAATTGAAAGGCGCCTATAGCCCAGAGCCGGCCTTCGCCGCCCCGGCTCTTTCTTTGCGCCCGATTGGCCGGTAAGGGCCCCATGCCATAACCGCCTAGGTGCTGTTTTGGCATGGCGCGGCTTAGCTCTTAGCCACCCTTGCGCGCCAGAGGGTGAACAGCCCGGCAGCGACAACCAAAAGGGCGCCGATGGCCACATTCGGACGCACAACCTCACCAAAAACCAAGACGCCGATGGAGGCGCCGAACACCAATTGCAAATAGGTGAAGGGCTGTACCGCGCTGGCCTCCGCCACTTCATAACAGCGAATAAGCAACCAATGCCCCACGGCCCCGGTGCAGCATAGGCAGAGCATCAAGAGCCAGTCGCTCGGGCTCATGTTTTCAAAATGAAACGCGCCAATGACACTCATCAACAGGCATCCCATCACGCCGGTCCAAAAGAAACTGGTTGCAGTGCTGTCGAGGCGGGCGACATAGCGGGTGAGCAGGCTGTAAAGCGCGAACATGAAAGCTGCAACAAAGGGAATGATTGCATAGGGGGAGAAGACCCCGAAGCCGGGCTCTAAGATCACCAAGACCCCGCAAAATCCAACGGCAATGGCAAGCCACCGCCGCCAACCGACTGTTTCGCCGAGAATGGGGCCCGAGAGCGCCGCAACAATGAGCGTGTATGCTGAGAAAATCGCGAGGCTTTCAACCATGCCGAGCAGGGTAAAGCCGGTGACCATGACGCAAATTTCTGCGGCCAAAAGCACCCCGCGGAAGGCCTGAAGTATGGGTTGTTTGGTGCGCGCTGCATTGCGCAACCCCCCAGCCTGCTTGGCCGAAACGGTCATAACGAAAGCGGCAAAAAACCAATAGCGCACCATAACAACCATATAGACATTATAGGTGGAGGAGAGGTGCAGGCTCAAACCATCCTGAAGCGAAAAGATCAGGGTTGTCGCCGCCATAAGCAGAACCCCAAGCCGCGTGTTGGTGCCGGCACTCATGGTTTAACGCCCCGCGTCATGTGCCTTTTGCGGCCAAAGCCGGGGCAGCGGGTGACGTCAAATCCGCCCGCTTGCAGCCCTCGGCGGACAAAGCCCGCGGCCGTGTAGGTGGCGCAGCTTCCGCCCGTTTTGGTATGGGCGGCCACCTCGGCCATGAGGCTGGCTTCCCAGAGCTCTGGGTTTTTGGCAGGAGAAAACCCATCCAGAAACCAAGCATCCGCCTGGCCTGACCATTTGGGCAGGGTGTCGCGGGCGTCACCCAATATCAGCTCAAAGCGCAAGTCCGGCAGGGTGATGCGGCTGCCCCACAAGGGCGCCAATTCCAAGGCCAGCTCTTGCAACGGCGCGAAGGCTTCATGGGCTGTGATCATTTGATCTGGCGACAAGGGGAAGGCTTCAAAGCTTGTGAAGTGCAAAACACCGGCTTGCCCCGAGCGCCGCCAAGCGGCCAGGGCGACCAAGAGGTTCAACCCTGTGCCAAACCCCAATTCGGCGATATGGAATCCATCGCAATAGCGGTCGGGTAGATGGTTGCCTGCGAGAAACACATGCTCCGTTTCCGCCAACCCATCGTCGAGCGAGAAATAAGGGTCATCAAATTTTGTGGAGAAGGGCGTGTCTGCGCGCCATTCTATGCTATGGGGCTGGTGGTTGAGCATGGTCTACCCTAAGTATTTTCACGACCATGCAGAAGGGCGATGATTTTGGCAACTGCTGATGTAACGATTCTTGGGGCCGGTGTCTTTGGCCTGTCGATTGCCTTTTGTGCCGCGCAGCGCGGCGCGCGGGTGCGGGTGATCGATCCCAATGGCGTGGCGCAGGGGGCAAGTGGCGGGCTGGTTGGAGCTTTGGCGCCCCATACGCCGGATCTATGGCTGCCCAAAAAGCAATTTCAGTTGGAAAGCCTTTTGCTCGCGCGTGAATTTTGGCCGGAGGTGGAGCGGCTATCGGGTTTGCCGACTGGCTATGCCTCGCATGGGCGGTTGCAACCCATCAATGAAGAAAGATTGATTGCGCTGGCGCTGTCACGCATTGGGGATGCTCAGACCAATTGGGGCGATGCGGCGGTTTGGGAGGTCATCTCAGCCAGCCAAGCCGGGCCCTGGGCGCCGCCTTCTGCGACGGGACAGCTGGTGCGCGATACGCTTTCGGCCCATATTCACCCGCGTCAGGCCACCAAAGCGCTGGGGCAGGCGGTGTTGGAGCTTGGCGGGGTGATCACAGCCGCCGGCGCGCGCCAAGGCGCGATTGTGGATGCGCGTGGCTGGCGTGGCCTGATCGAGATGTCACAGGTTTTGGGCACAGAGATCGGCAATGGGGTCAAGGGGCAAGCGGCCTTGCTGGATCTGGCCCGCCCCGGCGCGGCGCAGCTCTTCGCAGAGGGGCTGCATGTGGTGCCGCATTTGGATGGCACTGTGGCCATTGGTTCGACCAGTGAGCGCTATTTTAAATCGGCAGATCAGACCGACGGCCAGCTTGATGACTTGATTGCCAAGGCCAAGCGCTTATTTCCAGAGTTGCGCGACGCCCCTGTGATCGAGCGTTGGGCCGGGGTGAGGCCGCGCGCTTTTACCCGCGCGCCTATGTTGGGCCAGCATCCGGTTCATTCGGATTGGTTTATCGCCAATGGCGGATTTAAAATTGGTTTTGGGATGGCGCCAAAGATTGCTCAGGTGATGACCGCACTTATCTTAGATGGCGAGGATCAGATCCCAGAGGATTTTAAAGCGGCGGCAAGTTTGAGGCGCAAAAATGATGGGTAAAACTCCCCCGATGATCACCAGCCTAGATCACCTGGTTTTGACGGTGACGGATATAGTGGCAAGCGTCGCGTTTTACCGGGATATCTTGGGAATGCAGGCGATTGAATTTGAAGCGGCTGATGGCAGCCGGCGTTGGGCCTTGGCCTTTGGCGCGCAAAAAATCAATTTGCATCCGGCACAGGCCCCTTTTGCACCCCATGCCGCCAAGCCGCGTGCCGGGGCGGCGGATCTGTGCTTTTTATCGCCAACCCCGCTGGAGGCCTGGTCCACATATTTCGAGGCCTGTGGACAACAAGTGATAGATGGGCCTGTGCAGCGCAGCGGGGCGCTTGGACCAATTGTCTCGATTTATATTCGTGACCCGGATGGAAATCTTCTGGAAATTGCCAACCAAATTTAGAAGGGCTCCGGGATCGGCCCTTATGTGCGGTCGCCTTGATAGGGCAGGAAAGCCTCAATCGCGGCGCTGGCAATGACGATGACATTGCCGGTATCGGGATTGGTGACATTTTGCCCACCAAACACTGCCCGCACCTCGGCGCGACCGCGTGGCAGAGTTGATGCCAGCGCTTCTGTGTCCACTTGCGCCGGGTCTTGGACGCCCACGGTCACCTGAACGCGCATCTCTTGCGGGGTGAGGCCAAGCGCGGGTTCTAGGGCTTGGAACATTGGAATCGCGGAATGCCGAAAAGCGTCTTCAATCGCGCGGCCTGCGGCCTTGGTATAATCCTGACCATATTGATCATTACCCATGCCCATTTCAATGATGAATCTTTGATCGCTCATGAGGCCAACTCCAAATCCAAGGAAACAGAAATCGCAACATTTGCCATCACCGTGGGAAGCCCATCTGGACGCGGCACATCAAGGCCGCCAGGAACCACCGTGACCTGTACTTGGCCATAGGGAAAGATCTCTGCCACAGCGGTGATATCCACCGAAGACGGGCTTTGCACGGCCACTTCCACATCAATCAGCATATCCGTTTTCGCCTTGCCAAATAACTCTGCCAGGTTGATCGAATTGTGCCACAGCGCATCCTTGACGCCGCGCACTGCGGCTTGGGTGTAGTCTTGCCGGCGCAGGGAGGCGCCCATGCCAAACTCTGTCAGCAATCGTTTTACGGCCATGGCCATACCCTCGCTTTTTCGTTAAAATTCAACGCCGATTTGCGCCTTAATGCCGGAGCGGAAGGGATGTTTGATCAGCTCCATTTCAGTCACCAAATCAGCCGCTTCAATCAAATCTGCATGGGCGTTGCGCCCGGTGAGCACCACATGGGTCATGGGCGGTTTTTCATCGCGCAAAAAGGCGATGACCTCCTGGATATCAAGGTAATCATAACGCAAAGCGATATTGATCTCATCCAACAGCACCATGTGATTGCTCTCATCACTGATCAGCTCTTTGGCTTTGGCCCAAGCGGCCTGGGCCATTTCGGTATCGCGGGTTTTGTCTTGGGTTTCCCAAGTGAACCCCTCTCCCATGGTATGAAACGCGCAGAGATCGGTGAAATGCTCCAAGATCAGATCCCGTTCGCCTGTGCTCATTCCGCCTTTGATGAACTGAACCACGGCACATTTGCGCTTATGGGCAATATGGCGAAAAATCATGTTAAAGGCCGCGGAGGATTTGCCCTTTCCCTTGCCGGTATGAACGATCACCAAGCCTTTTTCGTCGGTTTTGGTTGCCATGATCTTGTCCCGAGCGGCTTTTTTCTTGGCCATTTTCATGGCATGGCGATCAACATCTTCACTCATAGCGGGCTCCTGTAATTTCGCGTCAGTTTACCGTCTCGGGGCGTGGACGCAAGCAAGGCTTTGTTAACCAACTCTTGGCACGAATGGTCTATGCGCTTTCTTTGGATTCTTCTGCCGCTTTTGGCCTGCAATACGCCCTCCTTTGAGTTTTCTGGCGTACCGGCACAGCGGGTGATTGTCGAGAAATCGGTTTTCGACGTGCGAATGATCGGGGACCGGGCCGAAGCGATCCGCATCAATCGCGAATGGGCGCCACATTTGGGCTATACGGCCGCCCGCTTTGCCCGCGCATTCGAAGCGGCCAGCGGTTGCACCGTGCGCCCCAATTCCATGCAGGGCGATCAGGTGGTGATGCAGGCACGGCTGAAGTGCGCCATCCCGCGGCGCAGCAACCCTTTTCCTCAAAGGCGCTCCCTTGATTGCAGCATCTTTGAGAGCACGCCGGGGATGATAATCTGTGACGAGATTTATCCTGTCGCCGTGCCGGGCGGGTAGTGCGCGCTATGATGTGAACGATTTAGGACACCAAATGGCAAGCGGTGCGATGCCCGCTGTCCTGGGCAACCAATGCGGGCTCCTGCCGATGGCAGAGCTCTTGCGCCACTGGGCAGCGATTGGCGAAGCGGCAGCCTTTGGGCAGGTTCACCGGGTCGGGAGGATCGCCGGGGATTAAAATGCGTTTTTGGCTGGCCCGTTTCACCCGGTCGACGGTCGGCACGGCAGAGAGCAGCGCTTGCGTATAAGGATGGCGCGGCGCCGTGAACAAACTCATGCGGTCTGCATGCTCGACGATCCGGCCCATATACATCACCGCGATGCTGTCACTCATGTGCTGCACAACTCCGAGGTCATGGCTGATAAATAAATAGGTCAAGCCAAAGTCTTTTTGCAGTTTGCGCAGCAGGTTCAATATTTGCGCCTGCACCGCCACATCCAAGGCGGATACGGGCTCATCGCAGATGATCAATTCGGGCTGGGTGGCCAGAGCGCGCGCGATGCCAATACGTTGGCGTTGCCCGCCTGAGAATTGATGCGGAAAAAGCCGTTGTTGTTCGGGCCGCAGACCCACCGCTTGGAATAGATCCTCAACAATCTGGGTTTTCTCTTCCGCGGACTTAGTGGACAGGCTGTCCAAAGGCTCGCGCACAATCGCTTCTGCCCGCTGGCGCGGGTTGAGGCTGGAATAGGGGTCTTGGAAAATGAATTGCACTTTTTGCCGGAAGGCGCGCAGATCCTCATCTTGGGTGTGTAGTACATCTTGGTCGCCAAGGCGCACTGAGCCGCTATGGGCTTTCACCAATCGGGCCACCGCCAGCGCTGCCGTCGTCTTGCCAGATCCGCTTTCCCCCACAATGGCGAGCGTTTCGCCCTTTTTGACGGCAAAGGAGATGTCATCGACCGCATAGAGATAGGATTTTCTGCCCCAGCCGCCGCCGCGCTTGACTTCAAATCTCACGGTTAGGTTTTCGACAGACAATAGATCAGACATCATAGTTCTCCCGCATGCCAACAATCGGCGGATTGTGCATTGGCGAATTCTTGCGGCTTAGGCCGGCCGGCCAAACAGGCCTTGGTGAGATAGCGACAACGGGAGGCAAAGAGGCATTGATCTTTGCCAAAGTCCCGCAGGCTGGGCACGATGCCGGGCACCTCCAGCAAATCATGACGGGTGGCGCTCAATTCGCTTTGAATATGCGGCACGCATTCGATCAAACCTTTGGTGTAAGGATGGCGGGGGTGATCGATGATCTGATCGACCGGTCCCAACTCCGCCTTACGCCCGGCATACATGACGATCATTCGCTCGGCCATCTCTGCCACCGCGCCCATGTCATGGGTGATCAAAATAATGGCGGCACCGGTTTGTTTGCGCAAATCGCCCAGCAGGTCAAAAATTTGCGCCTGAACGGTGACGTCTAGCGCCGTTGTCGGCTCATCGGCGATGAGAATTTTTGGCGCACAGGCCAGAGCCATGGCGATCATCGCTCTTTGCCTTTGGCCGCCGGACATTTGAAACGGGTAATCGCCGGCGCGGCCCTTGGGGTTGGGGATGCGCACGGCGTCCAAAAGCGCGATGGCCTGTTCCCAGGCCGCTTTGCGCGACAGGCCTTGATGCGCGCGCAGCACCTCTGCAATTTGCTCACCGATGGTCAGCACCGGATTGAGAGAGGTCATTGGCTCTTGAAAAATCATAGAGATGTCATTGCCGCGAATTTTGCGCAGCCGCGCGTCGTTGGCTTGGGCCAGGTCCTCACCTTCAAACAGAATATGTCCGCCGGCAATACGGCCAACATTGGCAGGCAGAAGCCCCATGAGCGCCAATGCGGTCATTGACTTACCGCAGCCGCTTTCGCCGACAAAGCTTAGGGTTTCGCCAGCGTTCAAGCTGAAGGAGAGATCATCGATGACCGGGGCAACCCCGTCGCGTGTGGTCAACTCAATGGTGAGGTTTTGAACGTCTAAGAGTGGGCTCATCATCTTTGCCTCAACTTTGGATTCAGCGCGTCGTTCAGCCCATCCCCAACCAGCGAAATTGCCAACACCGTCACAAAAATAGCAACGCCGGGGATGGTGACCGTATAGCTTGCGTCAAGAATATATTGGCGGTTGGAGCCGATGATTTGCCCCCAGCTGACCACATTGGGATCCGTGAGGCCAAGGAAAGACAGCCCCGCTTCAAATAGGATTGCTGATCCGACCATGAGCGCCGATTGCACGATGATCGGCGGCAAGGCATTGGGCAGGATCACACGAAACATCAGTTTCATGTTGGACGCGCCCGAGGCCCGCGAGGCCATAACATATTCCAGCTCGCGGATACGCAGAAATTCGGAGCGCGTGATCCGGGCCACGGCGGTCCAGCTGACGATCCCAATGGCAAAGGTAATCATCGGCAGGGAGGCGCCAAAGAGCGCAACCAAGACCATCGAAAACAGCAATGTTGGCAAGACCTGGAAAAATTCTGTGATCCGCATGAGAATTTCTTCAACAATTCCGCGATAAAATCCTGCAAGTGCGCCCACCGTTACCCCGATGATCACGGTCATCAGCGCCGCTGAAATGCCGATCAAGAGGGAGACTTTGGCGCCGTTGATGATCATCGACAGCAGATCACGTCCGAGATAATCCGTGCCCAGCACGAATCCGGCCTCGCCCGGTGGGGAGAATGGTGCCCAGACCATTTCGAATGGATCTGTGGGATAGAGCGCAGGGCCAAACATCGCGCCGAAGGTGACCAGGATCAGGAGCCCTAAAGCGGCAACCGCGGCCGTATTCTTGCGAAACATCGCCCAGCTTTCTGTGAAAGGGTGCTGGGCCTGCAAAGCGTCTTCTTCTTGGAGTTCTGGACGGGTCATTTGCGGCCTCCTACGCGTGGATCAACAAGCCGCAGCGCCAGATCGGTGAGCAAATTTCCGACAATCACCACCAAAGCGGAGAAGAAAAGAATGCCAAGAATGGTGGGCGTGTCGCGGGCGATGATGGATTGGAAGGCCAGGGTGCCAAGGCCTGGCCAGCTGAACACGGCCTCCACCAGCACGGCACCCGAGAGCACTGCGGAAAATTGCAGACCCGCCAAAGTGATCACCGGCGAGAGCGCGTTTTTCAGCGCATGCTTATAGACCACCTGGTAATCGCTTAATCCTTTGGCCTTGGCAGTGCGAATATAATCGGAGCCTAAAACTTCCATCATCGAGGCCCGCGAGAGGCGCGAATAGAGCGCGAGAAAGATGGAGCCAAGTGTGACGGCGGGCAGAACCAAATGCCGCGCAACATCCACAAAATGCGTCCAAAACCCGCCCTCCACGGTCACGTCACGCATGCCAGCGACGGGAAACCAATGCACGTTGAGCGAAAAGGTGATGAGCAGCAAAATACCGGTCCAAAAGACGGGGGCGGAATAGCCAAACAGCGCCAGGAATGTCACCACATAGTTGGAGATGCCTTTGGGCTTGCGCGCTGAGATGACGCCAAGCACAACCCCGATGATTAGGGCGGCAATCTGCGCCGTAATGACCAAGAGCAATGTGGCCGGCAGGCGTTCAAGGATCAATCGGCTCACCGGCTGATTGTAAAAGAACGAATAACCCAAATCAAACTGGGCCACATTGGCAATGTACTTTCCCAACTGCACGATGAACGGCTGATCAAGCCCGTAGCTCACGCGGATCTCATCAAGAATTTCTTGATCTGCCCCGCCCATGGATTGGCTGATGGTATCGGCCACATCGCCAGGCGCCAGATGCATGAGTGAGAAATTCAGCACCAAGACTGCAAGGAGCAATGCCGCGGCATAGAGAACGCGGACAGAAATTGTACGAAAAATGCCCAAAGTTTTTGCCTTACGAGAAAAGATGCGCGGGCCGATTTTTTGCAGCCCGCGCGGGGGAGGTTAGTTTTTGAGGTAGGTCATATCAATCGGTGTTGATGTGCCCCAGATGCCCAGCGGTGGGTTGCCCACATTGTCGTTATAGACGGTGTGATAGGGCAGGGTGTTGGTGTGATAGACGGGCAGCTCATCTGCGATGATCTCTTGGAACTCCGCATATAATGCGGTGCGCTTCGCTGGGTCTGTTTCCACCGCCGCCATGGCGATCAGCTCATCGACACGGGCGTTTGAATAGCCTTGCGTATTGGACCAAACACCTTTTGCAATATTGTCGGAGGAATAGGTCCGGTGGACACCGATCACAGGATCACCCCAGTTGAACACGGTATCCCAGGACATATCAAAGTCCATTTCTCCCATGCGGGCCGCCCAGGTTGGGAAATCCGCAGAGGCGCGAACTTCTACGTCGATGCCGACCTTCTTCAAAGCCGCTTTCACATATTCGACCTGTGGTTTCACGCCAGGCCAGCCAAAATCAATGGTGAGGCTAAAGCGCGAGTCGCCCTGCATTGGATAGCCCGCTGCGTCGAGCAAGGCTCGTGATTTGTCTAGGTCGAGGTCGTAGCCTTCGACATTGGCATTGTAGAAAGGGCTGTCGGGATGGATGCCAGTTTTGGAATCCGAAGCTGTGCCCTGCATCAAGGCATTGAGGATGAAGTTTTTGTCCACCGCATAGGCAATGGCCTTGCGCACATTTACATCGGCCAACGGACCTTTTGTGGTGTTCATCGCCAGCCAATCAAGCGGACCGATGCCGCCATAACCCTCATCGGTCACGGTCAGGCTGTCGACCTCCTTGAGGCGGTTGATGATGCGCGGCAGGGACTCGAAGGCGCCCATATGAATCTCGCCATTCTCATAGGCGATGGCCCGCGCGGCCGGATCGGTGATGATCCGCATGACAATTTTGTCGAGATAGGGCCGGCCTTCAATGAAAAAGTCATCGAATCTTTCCAGGATCACATGCTCGCCAGATTTATACTCCACCAGTTTGAAGGGGCCAGAGCCAACCACGTTTTCGGTGTTGCGGGGGTGGGTTTTCGGGTCTTGTCCATCGCCATAGATATGCTTTGGAATAATCGCCATCAATTGTCCGGACATGGCCAGCATCAGCGCCGGATGCGGCTTGCTGAGGTTCAGCACTGCGGTATGGGCATCCGGAGTATCAACAGAGACAACGGGCTCAAACATAGATTTGAACGGGTGATGGGCTTTGATCGTATCGACGGAAAAGGCCACATCTTCGGATGTGATCGGGGTGCCATCATGGAACACCGCGTTATCGACCAGGTTGAGAGTGACGGTCAGACCATCCGCGCTCACGTCCCAGCTTTTGGCAAGATAGGGCTGCGGGGTCCAATCTTCGTCATAGCGCAATGGGGCCGCGAACAATTGAGCACCAGGATAGCCGGTCACGATGCCCGATTGCACCGCCGGATTGAGGTTTCGCACATTGGTTGCCATCACTGTGATCAAGGTGCCGCCCTTGCGTGGGCTATCTTCCGCCACAGCTCCACTGGTCAAAATGGCGACAGCGGCGGTCGCTGTGAGCATGGATTTTAGAATATGTTTCATTGTTGGACCTCCGAAGATATTTTTGCTTTTTATTGAGCCAAGCCTAGACCAAGGTGTTTTTTACAGAAAACAGATTAATTGGTCCTCTTTACTACAATTTTTAGAGGTTTGGCGCGGGCTTTGTCCGCGCTGCAACAGAGCGCGTCGCAGCAGAGCTTTGCCGCGCCAATTGTCCGCCCAGCCGTCGCGCCAAGCGGTGGATGAGGCATAGCTCTCCCCTAGGTGGCAGCGGACACTGTGCAGCTGTCAAACATGCCCTCATCGCGGAGCTGGGTGCAGATCTTGATAAAGGAACGTACGTTTTTAGGTTGGCGCAGGTTGCTAAGCGTTGCGATGCCGAAAACCGGGACGTGGGAGGAATCTGATATGGGCACGGCGCTAAATCGGCTGTCTTTGGCACTATAGGTGCGCGGCCGGATATTGAGTAACGTATAGCCAAAATCTCCTTCAACCAAGGCTTGGGCAATTTCTGAAGATCTTGTGGAATGGGCCACTTCAGGCTCAAGGCCGCGTGCCCGAAACAACCCCAGAAAATAATCGCGCGTATAGGGCAGCTCGAGCATGATCATTGGCTTTTGGCTCAGTTGTTCAAAGGTAATTGACGGCAGCTGGCTCGCCGAATCAGACTTGGAGATCAAGGCATAGGGCGGAGCGGGGAACAGTGGCTCAAAGGCCTGCGCCGGAGGCACATGCCGATCATAGGTGAAGACCAAATCAACTTCGCCGTTGTCCAGATAATCTAAGATGGCCATCATATTGCCCTCCATCACTTTCACGGAAATACCCGGAAAATTTTCGGTGATCGATTTCAAGATCGGCGGCAAAAACGTGGGGGCAGCGGTGGCATAGCAGGCAATACGCACCAATCCGGCGTCATCTCCGCCTTGCGATTGCAATTCGGACTCGAACTGCCGGGTTTGGTTTAAATAGGTGCGAATCAACTGCAAAGCTTCGCGGCCCGCAGATGTTGGGGTGATGCCCTTGGCTGGGGTGCGGACGAATAATGCATAGTCCAAAGAGGCTTCCAATGCATCAATCGAAGCGGTGATAGAGGATTGTGATATGGACACTTCAACGGCGGCCTTGGCAATGGATCCAAGGCGCCCAGCGGCTTCCACATAGCGCAATTGTTTGAGTGTGAAGTTCAATGGACTATTCCCCCAAAAAAAAGGTCATTGAGAACAGTTAAATCTATTTTTCCAAATAATAAAACCTCTTTAGCTTTTCGATATCAGTCAAATTACAAGGTGATCCATGTCCGAAACGATCGTTTATAGTGCCAAAAAAATCATCACCATGAACCCCAGTCGCCCGGAGGCCACGCATGTGGCCGTGCGTGATGGGCGCATTTTGGGCGCTGGCAGCCTCTCGGAATTGCAAACCTGGGGCGACATTCGGCTTGATGAGCGTTTTGCAAGTAAGGTCTTGATGCCTGGATTCGTTGAAGGCCATGCCCATGTCATGGAAGGGTCTTTATGGAGCAAAGTCTATTGTGGCTGGTTTGACCGCGCCGACCCAGATGGCAAGCTGTGGTCTGGGGTGAAAAGCGTCGATGCGGTCGTTGAGCGTTTGCAGGCGGCGGAAGCTGCGCTTGAGGATCCAGAGGCGGCGGTCTCGGGCTGGCAGCTGGACCCAATCTATATGGACAATACCACCGTGACCCGCGCGGATCTCGATCGGGTCTCAACCACCCGGCCTGTTGGGGTCTTGCATGCCTCTGGCCATATAATGAATGTGAATACCAAAGCGCTTGAACTGGCTGGCATGCTCAAGACAGGGCATAATCACCCGGGCATCCCCTTGGGCGCCGATGGCTTGCCCACCGGGGAGCTCAAAGGGCCCGAGGTGATGACACCCGTTGGCCCCTTTGTGGGTTTTGAGCGCAATCTGCTGGACGCGGATGAAGCTGGCCTGCGCAATTTCGCGAAACTCTGCGTGCGTACGGGCACAACCACGATCACAGACCTTGCCTCGCGTATGGATGAGGACACGGTTGATATGATGCTGCGCGTCACCGGCGAGCCGCATTATCCCATCCGTCTCATGCCGTTTCGCTTTTTTCTTGGCCTGTCTGCCCCAGAGCTGGTTGAGACCGTCTTGGCGATGAAAAAAAGGGCCACGGATCGGCTGCGTTTGGGGCAGATTAAGATCGTGGTGGACGGGTCTATCCAAGGGTTTTCCGCTCGGTTGCGCTGGCCCGGTTATCACAATGGTGCGCCGAACGGGCTCTGGTATATCGCGCCGGAGCATCTATCAGAGCTGTTGCATCTGGCCTTAGAGGCTGGCGTCCAGGTGCACACGCACACCAATGGCGATCAGGCCACGCAATTGGTTTTGGAAAAATTGGCAACGGCTTTGCAAGCACATCCCAATCCAGATCACCGGTTCACGTTGCAGCATTGCCAATTGGCAGATGGCGCGCAGTTCCGATTGGCGGCAAAACTGGGCATGTGTGTTAACCTCTTTGCCAACCACCATTATTATTGGGGAGATGAGCATTATAATCTCACGGTAGGGCCGGACCGGGCCATGCGCATGAATGCCTGCCGCACGGCGCTGGACAGCGGCGTGCCCATGGCGATCCATTCCGATGCGCCCGTCACCCCGCTGGGCCCGCTCTTTACGGCATGGGCCGCGGTCAATCGCATCACCGCCTCGGGCCGGGTGCAGGGCGAAGAAGAGCGGATCGACGTGTCCGAAGCGCTCTATGCCATCACTATGGGCGCGGCCTATACGCTACATCTGGATGGGGAGATCGGCTCAATTGAAACCGGCAAGAAAGCGGATTTTGTCGTGCTGGAGGCAGACCCCACCACCTGTGACCCGATGGAACTTAAGGATATCCCAGTTTGGGGCACTGTGCAGGGCGGCCGTATTTTCCCGGCGGCAGAGCTTTGACGGCAGATATTCCGGTCACTGTGATTGGGGGCTATCTGGGCGCTGGCAAAACCACGATGGTCAATCATCTTCTGCGCCACGCGGCGGGGCGCCGGATTGCAATTTTGGTCAATGAATTCGGCGACCTGCCGATTGACGAAGATTTAATCGAAGCGGAAGGGGAGGATATGATCGCCATTTCTGGCGGCTGTATCTGTTGCTCCTTCGGATCGGATCTCACCGCCGCTTTGATCAAATTGTCCGAGCTTGCACCGCCGCCGGACCATGTGGTGATTGAAGCCTCGGGCGTGGCGATGCCTGGCACTGTGGCACTCAGCATTTCGATCCTGCCTGGGTTTGCTTTGGCCGGGGTCGTGGTCTTGGCCGATGGTGAACGGGTACAGGCGCAGGCCGAGGATGATTACATCGGTGATACGATCTTACGGCAACTGTCGGATGCGGATGTGATTGTGCACAGTAAGACGGACTTGCAACCCTACCCAAGCGCGGTTGACGCGGTGGACACCTGGCTCCAGGCGATGGCGCCACAGGCCAAGATCGTGGCCACCGCACAGGGGCGCGTGCCCCCTGACATTATTCTCGGCCTAAGAGGCCCGAACGCCAAACCGCAGGCCAGTCCCCATGCGGATGCGGGCTATGAAAGCCGGGCCTTCAGACACATACCACCCTGTGTTCCAGGGGATTTGGCGCAAAACTTGGCGACCGGCCCTTATGGCGTGATCCGCGCGAAAGGCTTTTTGCGGGACCGTGAAGGGGGGCGCTGGGTCATTCAAACGGTCGGACAGCGCTTTGAGGCGCAGCGCAGTCAAAAACTGGAGTCTGCTGGTGTGGTTTGCATCGGCCGCCGCGGCACCTTGGATGTCGCGGCACTTGAGGCGCTGCTTGGTCCTGCGGATTAGGCGCAGCGCCGCAGCGCATGACCTATCGAGAAACACCTCTTGTTAAATGAGATGATTTTTGCATAAAATATAATGAAATCAGATTTGAATTAGCATTTTGAGCAATTTTATGAAAAATTACAAAGTTTGGGGCGTTCATATGGGCGTGCATGTTTCGGATCGGCCAATTGACGGTGGGTATATTGCGGTCGGCTGGCCTGAATTGGGAGACTTGGCCGCTATTGAGAACACGCGCGACGCCTTTAAAAAGCGCGTTATCCAAGCCTACCCAAACAAAAAGCCGGGTGCGATCCCAGTCGATGCAGGAACATTATTTAAGTTCGCTCATGAGCTCAAAGCGGGCGATATCGTTATTTATCCGTCCAAAGGGGATCGTATGGTTAACATTGGGCGGTTGAAAGGGAAGCTGCGCCATGATGTTGGGGATCAGGATGGTTATCCAAATAAGCATGACGTTGAATGGCTTGGCCACTTTCCGCGTGACGAGTTTAGCCAAAGCGCTTTAAATGAGATTGGCAGTTTTATATCTTTGTTTCGTGTTCAGCGTCATGCAGCTGAATTTTTGGGGAAGATTGGCGTGAAGCCTGAGCAGGGTGTTCAGGACAGGGCGCCGCAACTTGCTGACCAATCGGAGGAAATCACGGATGACGAAACGGCAATTGGGGTCGCAGGAGCGCTGGCCGAAACAAGTGCGCGAGATTTTGTCATTCGTAGATTAACGACACAGCTATCGGGGCATGAATTCGAGTTCTTTGTTGCGCATTTAATGGAGTGCATGGGGTATAAAGCACGGGTCACCCCAAAATCTGGCGATGGTGGCGTCGATGTGGTTGCGCATATGGACCCGTTAGGATTTCAACCACCGATCGTGAAAGTCCAGTGTAAACGAACCACGGGAAAGACCGAGAGACCTGCGGTGGATCAACTGCTGGGTACTTTAGGGAATGGGGAATATGGGCTGTTTATAAACCTAGGTTCTTTCGCGAGAGGGGCCATTGAATTGGAGCGTAACAGAGAGAAGTTAAGACTTTTGGGTGGAGACCAAGTTGTTGACTTGGTTTTTGAGCACTACGCAAAGCTGTCCCCACAGTATCGGTCGCTACTTCCTTTAAAACAAATATTTGTTCCCGATTCTGGGCCGTTGGATCGTTGATATCGGAAAATTAATCGCCCGCCCGTATCGGGCAGGCGCTGGGCTTTGTGGCGTTTGGCCTGTGGTCTTCTTAATGATAGCGGGTGCCGGCTTCCGAGCTGGAGATGCGCGGCACCAGAGCTTTGACCAAATCGCGCATATCGAGGGTGCCGACGGGTGTGTTGTTGCCATCCAAGACCCGGTAGCGCAGGGCGGTGTCGCCACCGGATGCGGCGATGAGGCTTTCGAGCGTGTCATTGGCCCGCACATCGCCGGCAAATTGCCCCTCTGACAAAGGCTGCATGACCGACCGCACGCGCAACACCCGCGCCCGGTTAATGTCAGAGACGAAATCTTCGATATAGGGATCCGCTGGGTTCATCAAAATGCCCTGTGGTTCACCCTGTTGCACCACGGCCCCATCTTTCAAGATCACAAGATGATCAGCCAGCTTCAACGCCTCATCGAGATCATGGGTGATGAAGATGATGGTCTTTTTCAACTCAACTTGCAGTTCAAGAAGCAGATTTTGCATGTCGGTGCGGATGAGCGGATCGAGCGCGGAAAAGGCCTCATCCATCAGCATGATGTCGGAATTTGAGGTCAACGCGCGCGCGATGCCGACCCGTTGCTGCATTCCGCCGGACAATTGTGACGGATAATGGTTTTCGAATCCGCCAAGCCCCACACGCGCCAGCCAGGTTTTGGCCTCCTGTTCTTGCGCCTGTGTTGGCAGACCTTTGACATCGAGGGCCATGGCGGCGTTCTGCAACACCGTCCGATGCGGCAGAAGCGCAAATTTTTGGAACACCATCGACATTTTGTCTTGGCGCATCTTCCGCAAATCGGTTGTCGAGAGCTTCATGACATCGACGCCATCCACCAAGATTTCGCCATCTGTGGGCTCGATGAGGCGGTTGAGATGGCGGATCAAGGTGGATTTGCCCGAGCCCGACAGGCCCATCACCACGGTGATTTCACCGGCCTGCATTTCGACGTTGATGTCTCGCAGACCTAAAACATGTTTGTGGCTGGTCAATAGCTCTTCTTTGCCCATTCCAGCCTTCACATGCGGCATCACAGATTTGTCGTCAGAGCCGAAGATTTTGTACAGGCCGCGCAGGCTGACCTTTGTTGTTTGTGTCATATCCTCACCCCTCACAATTCATTCTTGGTGCGGTCGATGCGCGAAAGCGCCGCTTTTGAGGTGCGGTCCAACATGACCGCCAGTAAAACGATACAGACCCCGGCCATGAGCCCGACGCCGAGCTCCAGATTGCGAATGCCGCGCAGAACGAGAACCCCGAGACCTGGTGCTGTGACCATGGAGGCAATGACGACCATGGCAAGGCTCATCATGATGGTTTGATTGAGGCCCGCCATGATATTGGGCAGCGCCAAAGGCAGCTCAACTTTGGTGAGTTTTTGGGCCGGGCTCATGCCAAAGGCATTGCCGGCTTCCACAACATCTTTGTCGACCAAGCGGACGCCAAGATCGGTCAGACGGATCACCGGCACAATGGCATAGAGGATGATCGCGATGCCGTAGAGCCGCGACTCCCCGATGGGAAAGAGGAAGATCAGCGGGATCAGATAAACGAAGGTCGGCAGGGTTTGCAGCAGATCCAAAACTGGGATGATCGCCTTTTGCAATCGGTTGTATTTGGACATGGCAATGCCAATTGGAATGCCAAAGAGCGCGGAAATGATGGTGCAGACCAAGATGACCGCGAAGGTTTGCATGGCCGGTTCAAAATGATCAACAAAGGCAAAAAATGAAAGGCAGAAAGCATTAAAGAGCACGACAGAAACAGAGCGCGTCGAGAACCATACAGCCACCAAGATCACCGCCATGATCAAGAACCAAGGCGCTGTCATAAACAGATAGAGCGTGGCATCGAGCATCCAAGACAGAGGCTGGGTGATCGGATCTAAGACCGTGCGCAATGCGGGCCGAATGGCGAGAAATCCATTTTCCAGGCCTTTCACCACATCGCGGGTCTGGCTGATTTGGCCGCAGGCTTTGTGCAACTCGTCCAGTGATGGAAAGGCAAAATTGAAGCCGGGCTGCGGCGCTGAATTTCCGGTTTTGGCGAGCAGTTGCGCCATGGACATCGGGCCGTCTGAGGCGCCTGCATCGCACCATTTGCGCAAGCCAAGCACGTTAAAGAGCCAATCGTAAGTGGCCATAAATATGTCTCCCTGAAGTCAAAATCCCGCGGGCTGTTTTTTGCCCGCGGGATCGTTTTTTGATTAGTTAAGGATTGCGGCCAATTTGCCTTTTGCATCATCGCTCAACCAATCGCCCCATACGTCTTTATATGTGGTCAGGAAGTAAACAGCGGCTTCGTCATAGGAGGCGTTGTTATCCAAACGCCAGGCCAAAACATCGCCCATCTGTGCGTTTGTGAACGCAATATTTTTTAGCAATGCTGCAACATCTGGTTCACGGTCCATAAAGGCGCCGGAGACCGCTGTGACAACTTTGGCAGATGGATAGGCTGAGAACCCAGGGTTGGCGCAATCAACGTCGCCGTTACAGGCATGGGCCTCCGCGTTATAGGCCGGCACTTCAACCCGGACCATTGGGTATTTGCCGAGCACTGCGGTTGGTGCCCAATAGTAGCCAAACCAAGGCGCCTTATCTGCATAGGCCGCAGCGATGGAGGTTTGCAGCGTTTCGCCGGAACCATGTTGAAAACGTTCCAGCCCGCCCGCTTCCGCGCCCGCGGCTTTGAGGTTGTTGTTGTTGATGATGTCACAGGCCCAACCTGCGGGGCAGTCATGGAATTTGCCACCAACCGCCGCTGGATTGGCCATGATGCCGTCCCATGTGGTCAGCTCTGGGTTTGATTCTGCGAGATAGGCCGGAATCCACCAGGCCTCAACGCCGCCATCGGACAGAACATTGGTCAGCTCAACCAATTTACCTTCGGCCAGCAGGCCCTCGTAAGCTGGGGTAGAGTTGGCCCAGACTTCGGTCAAAATATCAGGCTCGCCGGTTTCGGCCAAAGAGGTCAGCGCCGGCACCGTAGAGGAGGGCACGACTTGCACATCGCAGCCATAGCCTTGAGTCATCAAGAAATTTGCAACCGCAGTCACAACCGCGGATGAGGCCCAGTCCATTTCGGTGATCGATACTTTTCCGCAGCTTGCCGAGGCCGATGTGGCGCCGAGTGACAGTGCGAATGCGGCTGTTGCCGTCAGCATTTTGAGTTTCATTTTTGTCTCCCTGTTATCTTTCTTTTTGCATCGGCCAGTTCTCCAGCCTTTTGACCCATGCAGCAAATTTGTCAGCCTATTGCAGTGACGCCTCATCTCTGCCGCATGGCGCTAACTTGCGCAGTGGAGCATAGCCGGGCGAGACATCCAAGCCCAAAAATGGCTGAAAGTTCCGCTCTTATTGAGAAGGCCTGACTGTAGATCGGCGCATAGCCGCAGGTCTGCACCATTTGTTATGTGAAATCAGAGCGGCGCATATGCCATTTGACTTCCACGCATTCGTTAGTGAACATTGGGTAGATGCGTAGTCTTTTCTATTCGGCGGTGACCAGACATGACCTATCCCCCCTTATCACAAGCCCGAGACAATCTGAATGTGCAGTGGTACCGATCCCCCATGCCGCCGGAGGTGTTTCGCGCCCTCTCGCAACGCAGCGATCTCAAGGGATGGAAACAGGCGGGCGGTCATTTGGCGCTCTTTGCGGTGACCGGCAGTTTGGTCTGGCTGTTTTGGGCGCAGGGTCAATGGGCGGCTTTTGCCCTCGCATTGTTTTTACATGGCACTATTGGCAGCTTTTTCTCTGGCACGGCGCCCCATGAGCTGGGCCATGGCACGGTGTTCCGAACCAAGGCGCTAAATAAGGTTTTCTTGTATATTTTTAGTCTATTGAGTTGGTGGAACCCGTTTGATTATGCGGCCAGCCATACCTATCACCACAGGTTCACCCTGCACCCGGAGGGGGATCGTGAGAATCTTTTGCCGCTGCATCCCAATACCGACAAGCTGTTTCTGCTACAGCTTTTCACGATCAATCTTTTGACACAACCGGGCCGAACGTTTGGCAAGGGCGGGCTCATTTCGACCCTGCGCGAGACAATTTTGCATGCGTTCGGTCGGGTGGGTTCCACCGATATCGCCAGCAATGAATGGCTCGAGAGCCTCCACAAAGATCAACCCGATCAGCACAGGAAGGCGGTTCAATGGTCGCGCCTATTGCTGGTATTTCACGGCGGACTGTGCGTTCTGGCTTGGGTGACGGGTCTTTGGATCTTGCCGATTGTTCTGAGCCTCTTCAACTTTGTTGGCAATTGGCTGGGCTATTTTCTGGGCCTTCCACAACATTGCGGCCTGCGGGAAAATGTACCGGACTTTCGAAAAACGGTGCGTTCCATGCGGCTGCACCCGGCTTTGGAGTTTTTGTACTGGCATATGAATTGGCACACTGAGCATCATATGTATGCGGGCGTGCCCTGTTATAATCTGAAACAGCTGCATCAGGCTGTCAAAGATGATATGCCTCAGCCACGGAGTTTGACCGGCGCTTGGCGCGAGATGCTGGAGATTTGGGAGCGGCAGAAACATGAGCCGAGCTACCAATTCGACACACCGCTTCCCGCGACGGCGCAAACTCAACGCACGCGTGCAGCTGTGGCCGAAGAAGCCTCAATCGGGGATTTAGCGCCAGAGGGCCTGCGCTAGGCCATGATCTAGGGTTCGTCATGCTCGCCCAAACCGGGCGCCGCGCGCAGCAGTTGCAGCTGGGCATCTGAAAATTTAATCGGGGTGCGCACTCCGGGGATGCCTTCGGGGGTGATGCGCATCTGCCGGTGCAGGGTCTGGGGATCTTCCAGCGCTTCGGCAATTGTGTTGATGGGGCCAGAGGGCACGCCGGCACGTTCCAACACGGGCAAGACGTCCAATTTGCGCCAGTGGCTCAAAACTTCAGTGATCTGCCCAACCGCTTGAGCGCGATGGGCCAGCCGCGCGGCATTGTCCGCGAATCTTGGGTCGGTGATCCAATCCTCACGCTCTAACGCGCGTGCGAGATTGTGAAATTGTCGATTGTTGCCGCAAGCGATGACGATATGGCCATCAGACACAGGAAACACTTGATAGGGCACAATGCTGGTATGGGCATTGCCCATCCGCTGCGGGCTTTGTCCGGTGGTGAGGTAATTGAGGTTTTGATTGGCCTGCGCGGCCAGCATGCAATCAAACAATGCCATATCGATGTGCTGCCCCTTTCCCGTCCGAGCGCGCTGGGCCAGGGCGGCTTGGATGCCGATGACCCCGTAAAGCCCGGTGAAGACATCGGCAAAAGCCACCCCCGCCTTTTGCGGCATCCCGTCGGGCTCGCCGGTGATCGACATGATGCCCGTCATGCCTTGTATCATAAAGTCATAGCCCGCCTTATGGGCCCTTGGGCCATCCTGCCCAAAGCCCGTGACAGAGCAATACACCAGCTGAGGATTTTGCGGCGCTATGGCGGCGTAGTCGAGACCGTATTTCGCCAGCCCGCCGACTTTGAAATTCTCAATCAAGACATCGGCTGAGGCAATCAACTCTTTGAGATAGGCCAGACGGGCGGGGTCATTGAAATCAACCGTGATGCCCTGTTTGCCGCGGTTGGTGCTGTGAAAGTAAGCCGCGGAGCTGTCCGTGCCTTTGGTGACATAATTTGGCCCCCATTTGCGCGTGTCATCGCCCTCCGGGCTTTCCACTTTGATGACCTCAGCCCCTAAATCCGCCAGGGTTTGCCCAATCCAAGGGCCGGCCAAGACACGGGCCAATTCAACGACTTTCAAACCTTCAAGCGGATACATTTGGCTTCCTCTGGACTTTCACGATGTGCAATTTGGCGCTGGACTTTTCGTGGTATTTGGCATGATTTCGGCGCCAGCGCATCCATTTTTTCGATTATGGAGGCGAATGTATGGAAAGGAAGAGACAATGGGCCGTCCAATACGCTTTGCCATTAATGGATTTGGCCGGATTGGCCGAGCTGTGGCGCGGCAATGGGTGGAGCGGCAGGCCGATGGCCGTTTCGATCTGGTGGCGATCAATGACATCGCCCCCTTGGAGACCTGTGCCTATCTGTTGGAATTCGACAGCGTGTATGGCCCCATGGCGGGCACTGTTGAGACCGGCGCCGAGGCTTTGACGATCAACGGCCATGCGGTGCGGTTTAGCCAGAGTTCCGATCTGGCGGCGGTGGACCTGTCAGATGTGGATGTGGTCTTTGAATGTACCGGCAAAGCCGTGACCGCGCAATTTGCCACCGCCGGTTTGCGAGCGGGCGCGCAGCGTGTTTTGATCTCTGGCCCTTCTGAGTGTGCCGATGTGACTGTGGTCCTGGGCGCGAATGATCATGTGTTACGCGGGCAACCGATTGTCTCAAACGCCTCTTGCACCACAAATGCGCTGGCGCCTTTGTTGCGGGTTTTGCATGAGGCCTATGGGGTGAAGGCCGGCCATATGACCACGATCCATTGTTACACAGGCAGCCAACCAACCGTCGATGCCCCGCGCGGCCCCGCGCTTGAGCGCAATCGCGCGGCCGCCCTATCCATGGTGCCGACCAGCACCTCTGCGGCTGTGTTGATTGACAAAATTCTGCCTGAGTTGGCTGGGCGTGTGAAAGGCTGCGCGGTGCGCGTGCCGACCGCCAGCGTCTCTGCGGTTGATCTCACCTGCCAAGTGGCGCATCCCGTTGAGCGCGAGGCGCTGATAGAGCTTTTGAGGCAAGCGCGGCCAGACATCTTGGGCATGACCGACCGTCCGTTGGTCTCGTCAGATCTTAGGGCGCGGCGCGAGAGTTTGGTTATCGCCGCCCCGCAGGTCGCGGTTATGGGGGAAGACTTGCTGCGCATTTTTGGGTGGTATGACAATGAATGGGGATTTTCAGCCCGAATGTTCGATGTGGCGGCAAAAATAACGTAAGAATTGCTTCAAAATGAATATAAATTTCTGCGCCCCTTGTTCTACCCCGAGCGCAATACTAAGACTCAATTAGCAAAGCGGCATTATGCCAGAAGAGACACTAGCGGGGGCACCTCATGAAAGATCCAATCGAAACTTATATGAACCTCGTCCCCATGGTCGTTGAACAGACAAGTCGGGGCGAGCGGGCCTATGATATTTTTTCGCGCCTGTTGAAAGAGCGGATCATCTTCGTGAATGGTCCGGTGCACGATGGGATGAGCACATTGGTGATCGCTCAGCTGTTGCATCTGGAAGCGGAGAACCCAACCAAAGAGATCAGCATGTATATCAACTCCCCCGGCGGCGTTGTGACCGCTGGCCTGTCGATCTATGACACCATGCAATATATCAAACCAAAGGTGAGCACCCTCTGCGTGGGTCAGGCGGCCTCCATGGGCTCTTTGCTGTTGACGGCGGGGGCCAAAGATATGCGGTTTTCTCTGCCGAATTCCTCGATCATGGTGCACCAGCCCTCAGGTGGTTACCAAGGTCAGGCAACAGACATCATGATCCATGCGGAATTCACGCAAAAGCTGAAGCGCCGTTTGAACGAAATTTATGTCACCCACACCGGGCAGGACTACGATACGGTTGAGGCCGCCTTGGAGCGGGACAATTTCATGTCTCCAGAGGAGGCGCAGGCCTGGGGCTTGATCGACAAAATCGTCACCAATCGTGAAAAAGAGGCCGAATAGGCAAGAATAACCACAAAATCGCGGTTGTGGCTCAATCTTTGCTGCCCTAAGCTTATCGTGATTTATAGACACTGTGATTGGGATTGTCTCCGTATAGAGGCAACCCAACAATATTGAAGGTGAGACATGGCTGATAAAGCAAGCAGCGACGGGAAAAATACCCTATATTGCAGTTTTTGCGGTAAGAGTCAGCATGAGGTGCGCAAATTGATTGCGGGCCCCACCGTGTTTATCTGCGATGAATGTGTTGAATTGTGCATGGACATCATCCGCGAGGAGACCAAAGCCAGCGGATTGAAAACCTCTGAGGGTGTTCCGACTCCTTCGGAAATTTGCCAGGTCTTGGATGATTACGTCATTGGCCAGAGCCACGCCAAACGGGTGCTTTCTGTTGCAGTGCACAATCACTATAAACGCCTGAGTGTGGCTGAGAAGTCTGGCGACATTGAGCTGGCAAAATCCAATATTATGCTGATTGGGCCGACCGGTTGCGGTAAAACTTTGCTGGCGCAGACTTTGGCGCGGATCTTGGATGTTCCGTTCACTATGGCCGATGCGACCACATTGACCGAGGCTGGATATGTGGGTGAGGATGTTGAAAACATTATCCTAAAACTGCTGCAGGCCAGTGAATATAATGTTGAGCGGGCGCAGCGCGGCATCGTCTATATTGACGAGGTCGATAAAATCACGCGCAAGTCCGACAATCCCTCCATCACCCGCGATGTTTCGGGCGAAGGGGTGCAGCAGGCTTTGCTGAAAATCATGGAAGGCACTGTCGCCAGCGTACCGCCGCAGGGCGGCCGCAAACATCCGCAGCAGGAATTTTTGCAAGTGGATACGACCAATATCCTATTCATCTGTGGCGGGGCATTTGCTGGGCTCGAGAAAATTATTGCCGCACGCGGTAAGGGCACCTCGATTGGTTTTGGCGCGGATGTGAAAGAGAATGACAGCCGTGGCCTCGGTGAAATGTTCGGCGAGTTGGAGCCGGAGGATCTGCTGAAATTCGGTCTGATCCCGGAATTTGTGGGCCGTTTGCCGGTGATCGCGACGCTGACTGATCTGGATGAAGAGTCTTTGGTGATCATTTTGACACAACCGAAGAATGCCTTGATCAAACAATATCAACGGCTGTTCGAGTTGGAAGACGTGACTTTGACTTTTACTCCGGAAGCACTGGCGGCCATTGCCAAGCGGGCAATTGCTCGCAAAACCGGGGCGCGGGGGCTGCGCTCGATTTTGGAAGATATTCTCCTCGATACAATGTTTGACCTGCCGGGGATGGACAGTGTTGAGGAAGTGGTCGTGAATGAAGAGGCTGTCATATCCGACGCTGCGCCATTGATGATTCACGCTGACAAAAAACGCGAACCCGCGACCGCGGGTTGAGCCAGCGGAAAATCGCAAAACCGGCAGGATTTTGTTGAAAACCCTGCCGGTTTTCGTTTCAGCGGCCAGTAGTACTGGACCCTCGACCACTTCTGGGGCATAGCTATTTCGAATTTGTTTTGGAGGTTCCTATGGGCATCGTCTCAACCCTATTACGTGCCGCCACTTGGTGGAACGGGCAAACGTTAAACACGCAGTTGTTCACGTGGCGCCGCGGCGTGAAAGTGGGCGAAGACGATGCGGGCAACATTTTTTATGAAACCAAGGACCGGGCCAAACGCTGGGTGATTTTCAATGGGGAAGCCGAGGCCTCTCGGGTGAGCCCTGATTGGCATGGATGGTTGCATCACACCTGGGATGAACCGCCCACCCAGAGACCATTGACCCATAAAACATGGGAAAAACCACATCAAGCCAACCTCACGGGTACAGCTATGGCCCATGCCCCCGCAGGCTCTTTGCGCGGCGCCACGCCGCAATTGACGTCTGACTACGAGGCATGGGTTCCGGAGTGATCTGATGCGCGGTGCTTGGGCGGAATTTATCACCGGAACCTGTGTCCTGGTCTTGGCAATAGGGTTTGCCGTGGTTGGGATCCAGCGCGGTGGCTTTGGAACCTCCGACGAATCATATGTGTTGAACGCCAGCTTTAGATCCATCGAAGGGGTCACGGTCGGCACGGATGTGCGCCTGGCGGGTGTGAATGTGGGCAAAGTGTCTGCGATCTCGCTGAACCCGGATAATTTCCGTGCGGATATGCAAATTTCTTTGGATTTGGGCGTGGAACTGCCCGATGACACAGCCATCATTATAGCGTCCGAGGGGTTGCTGGGGGGCAATTTTGTTGAGCTTCAGCCGGGCGGATCGCCGTTTAACTACGCCTCTGGTGATATGATTACAGATACGCAGGGGTCAGTTAGCCTGCTGAATTTGTTGATGAAGTTTGCCTCTGGCGGCGATAAGTAATGGTTCGCTACTGTGCGGCCATTCTGTGTTGCCTGATGCCAGCTTTGGGCATGGCGCAGCAAGCGCGTGAAAGCGGGGCTGCGGAACTGCGCTGGCTGGACCGGACCACAGGCGCCTTGCAAAATATCGTCGTAACGCAGGAGGCTCCCGTCAAGCTGGGCCCGCTCGAAATTCGCCTGCGCAGCTGCCGCTCCCCGCAGGGGGACGTGAGCCCAGACGCCTTTGCGCTTTTGCACATCAAAGATTGGCCGCGCGATGAGACGCTCTTCGAAGGCTGGATGGTGGCATCGTCACCGGCGCTGAACGCTTTGGAGCACCCGCGCTATGATGTTTGGGTTCTGCGCTGCAAGACTTTGTGAACATCGGGCAGGGGTTGAGCAGTGATGGAGGCAGGCAGGGCAAGAGCTTCTGCCAATCGGCTGCGATACTGGGCCCGGCTGATTTCAAGCGCCCCGAGAGTTTGCAGGTGATCGGTTATAAATTGGGTGTCAAATAGGGCAAAGCCGCAATTGTGCAGATGGGTGGTTAAAAAAGCCAAGGCCGCTTTGGAGCCATTGGTGCCTCGTGAAAACATACTTTCGCCGCAAAATACCCCGCCGATTGCAATGCCAAATACCCCGCCGAGCAATGCCCCATTGTCCCAGACCTCCAAGCTGTGACAGCAGCCCATTTCGTGAAGCGCTGTGTAATTGGCATGGAGGGTTGGGTTGATCCAAGTCTCCTCCCGGTCGGCGCAATGGTGCAAAACGCTGTCAAAAGCCTGGTTCAGCGTGGCAGTAATATTGTGGCCATGCAGAAATCGCCGCAGAGAGCGCGAGATATGGAAACCGTCCAATGGCAGAATCCCGCGCCGCTTGGGATCGACCCAAAACAGCTCGTGATCCTCGGCATTCTCGGCCATGGGAAAAATTCCCTGGGCATAGGCATGCAGCATTAACTGCGGACTCACAGCCCCGAAGCTCATTTATCGGCGAACTTTTGCTCCAACCAATGCTCCAGCCAATGGATATTATAGTCGCCTGAATGCACTGCCGGTTCCTGCAGCAGGGCGTGAAACAGCGGAATGGTCGTTTCAATCCCATCGATGATCAATTCTCCCAAAGCGCGCTCCAAACGCGCCAGAGCGGCCTTGCGGTCGGGGGCGTGGACAATCAATTTGCCGATCAAACTGTCATAATGTGGCGGGATCGAATAGCCGTCATAGAGGGCGGAATCCATGCGGACCCCAAGCCCACCGGGGGCATGATAGGCGTTTATTTTGCCCGGGCGCGGGGCGAAACCTGGAAAAGTCTCGGCGTTGATCCGCACTTCAATCGCATGGCCGTTGATTATCAGATCCTCTTGTGTGAAGGACAGGTCATGACCCTCGGCGACGCGAATTTGTTCGCGCACCAGATCGACACCAAAGATGGCCTCGGTGACCGGATGTTCCACTTGCAGGCGGGTATTCATTTCAATGAAATAGAATTCACCCTTTTCGTAGAGAAATTCGATGGTGCCGGCGCCAATGTAATTGATCTTCGCCACGGCATTGGCGCAGACTTCGCCGATGCGTGCGCGCTCTTCTGCGCTGATGGCGGGGCCGGGAGCCTCTTCGAATACTTTCTGATGGCGACGTTGCAAAGAGCAATCTCGCTCACCCAAGTGCACAGCGCGGCCCTTGCCATCGCCAAACACTTGAATTTCGATGTGACGTGGCGTGGTAAGGTATTTTTCGATATAGACCTCGTCGTTGCCAAAGGCCGCCTTGCCCTCAGAGCGGGCGGAACTAAAGGCCGTTGGCATCTCCTCGGCGGAATTGGCCACTTTCATCCCCCGTCCGCCACCGCCGGCGGTGGCTTTAATGATGACGGGATAGCCAAACTCTTCACCAATTTTCAAGGCCGCGTCCAAATCTGGAACCCCGCCCTGAGAGCCAGGCACGCAGGGCACCCCCAGGGCGCGCATCGTGTCTTTTGCGCTAATCTTATCGCCCATTATGCGGATATGTTCCGCGGTTGGGCCTATAAAATTGATGTCGTGATCTTGCAGAGCCTGCACGAAGGTCGCGTTTTCTGACAGGAATCCATAGCCAGGGTGAATGGCATCTGCACCGGTGATTTCGGCGGCTGCGATGATGGCTGGAATGTTTAAATAGCTTTCCAGACTGGAAGCCGGGCCAATGCAAACGGATTCATCGGCCATGCGCACATGCATGGCATCGCTGTCGGCGGTGGAATGCACAGCAACGCTGCCAATTCCCATTTCACGGGCGGCGCGGATCACGCGAAGGGCAATTTCGCCCCGATTGGCGACAAGGATTTTCTTGAACATTATTCGATAATTACCAAAGGAGACCCAAATTCGACAGCGGCACTGTCTTCGACCAAAATTCGCGTGACGGTTCCGGCCTTAGGTGCGGGGATTTGATTCATAGTTTTCATCGCTTCGATGATCAAAATCGTGTCACCTTCTGACACTTTGGCGCCGACGGTGATGAAAGGTGGGCTGCCTGGCTCGGCCTGAAGATAGACGGTTCCGACCATGGGAGATGTGACCGCACCTGGATGGGCGGCGGGATCTTCGATTGCGGCTGGCCTTTCGCTGGCCGGCGCGGGCGCAGGGGCAGCAGGCGCGGCTGCGGCAAGGGGAGCCGCGGGCGCGGCAGCCATATGTACGACGTTTTGCGCCTTGGAGATGCGGACATTCAGGCTGTCGTCTTCGCCATAAAGGCGATTGACTTCGATTTCTGTCAAATCCTGTGCTGACAGCAATTCTGCCAGTGCTTGAATAAATGCAACATCATTCTCATTTGGTTTCTTAGTCATTTTATCCCTTTTCGCATCGGTTGGGCGCCTGATCCTCTTCATATATGGGAACTTGGGACAAAGTGGAAGAAGATCCTTATCTCAGACCCGCGAAAACCCGCTCGCAAAAGTTCAAAGGCCAGCCAATTGTAATATTGGCCGGCCAAAGAGTTAAAATTTTATTATAATTTGACTAGTTCTGTCCGTTTAGCTGCGATTCATTCGATTTTCGATCAAATCATCAACGACCGAGGGATCCGCCAGCGTGGAGGTATCGCCCAGCGCGCCGAAATCATCCTCGGCCACTTTGCGCAGAATGCGGCGCATAATCTTGCCAGACCGCGTTTTTGGCAGGCCCGGGGCCCATTGGATCAGATCGGGAGAGGCAATGGGGCCAATTTCCTTGCGCACCCAATTGCGCAACTCGAGGCGCAGCTCCTCCGAAGGCTCTTGGCCGCTCATCAGGGTGACATAGCAGTAAATGCCTTGTCCCTTGATGTCATGCGGATAGCCAACAACTGCGGCCTCGGCGACTTTTGGATGCGCAACCAAGGCGCTTTCCACTTCCGCGGTGCCCATTCTGTGACCCGAGACGTTGATCACATCATCGACGCGGCCTGTGATCCAGTAATATCCATCCGCATCGCGGCGGCATCCGTCGCCTGTGAAGTAGTAGCCTTTGTAGTCGCTGAAATAGGCAGAAACGAAGCGGTCATGATCGCCCCAGACCGTGCGCATTTGGCCGGGCCAGCTGTCCTTGATACATAAAACGCCCTCGGCTTCAGTGTCGAGAAGTTCCTTGCCGGTCGTGGGCTCCAAAATGACGGGCTGCACGCCAAAGAATGGTAGGGTGCAAGAGCCGGGCTTGGTGGATATGGCGCCGGGCAGCGGGGTCATCAAATGCCCGCCGGTTTCGGTTTGCCACCATGTGTCAACGATTGGTGCTTTGCCTTTACCAACCACATCGTTGTACCAGTTCCAAGCCTCTGGGTTGATCGGTTCGCCCACGGTGCCGAGCACTTTAATGGACGAGAGATCATATTTCTCAACAAATGCCTCTCCTTGACCCATCAGCGCGCGAATGGCCGTTGGGGCAGTGTAGAATTGATTGACCTTGTGTTTCTCGCAGACCGCCCAGAACCTACCCGCGTCCGGATAGGTGGGCACACCTTCGAACATCAAAGTTGTCGCGCCATTGGCCAATGGACCATAGACGATATAGCTGTGGCCGGTGACCCAGCCCACATCCGCCGTACACCAAAAGACATCCCCGTCTTTGTAATCGAAGGTGTATTGATGGGTCATGGAGGCATAAACCAGATAGCCGCCGGTCGTATGTACCACGCCCTTCGGCGCGCCGGTTGAGCCGGAGGTGTACAGAATAAACAGCGGGTCCTCAGCATTCATCGGCTCGGGCGCACAGTCAGCCGAGGCCTGCGCCATGGCGGCTGAGTAACTGTGATCACGGCCCGCTTTATTCGGGAGATCCGCGCCGGTGCGCTCAACCACCAAGGTTGGCACATACCCGGCAATTTCCAACGCCTTGTCGACATTGGCCTTGAGAGGTGTGGCCTTGCCTCCGCGTGGCGCTTGATCCGCGGTGACGATCAGTTTGGCTTCGCAAGCGGAGATACGGGCCGCCAAGGCTTCCGGGGAGAAGCCGCCAAAGACGATGGAATGCACCGCACCAATGCGATTGCAGGCCAACATCGCATAGGCGGCCTCTGGTATCATGGGCATGTAAAGTACAACGCGGTCGCCCTTGCCCACGCCTAGTGACTTATAGACATTGGCCAGCTTGCAAACCTCTGTGTGCAGCTGCGCATAGGTGATATGTGCGCTGTCCTCCGGGTTGTCGCCTTCCCAGATGATGGCGGTTTGAGTGCCGCGGGTGGCGAGGTGGCGGTCAATGCAGTTGGCGCTGACGTTTAACACGCCATCTTCATACCATTTAATCGAGACGCCCGAATGTTCGAAGGTGGTGTTTTTCACCTTGGTGTAAGGGGTCATCCAATCGAGGCGTTTGCCCTGCGCGCCCCAGAAGGCGTCTGGATCTGCAATCGAGGCGGCATACATGGCCTCATAGGTGGCTTTGTCAGCATGGGCAGAAGCGGCAAATGCAGCTGCGGGAGGGTAAATAGTATCAGCCATAGGTGCAATCTCTCTGTAATATAGCGTCTAAGGGGGCGAAGGGGGTTAACCCCTCCGCCGGGGCCATTAGATGGCCAAATATTCAGCGCGCAGTTTTTCATCGTCCAAAACAGCCTGCGCAGAACCGTCATAGACAACTGTGCCGGTGTCCAAAATGACGGCGCGATCGGCCAGTTTCAAGGCGGCCACGGCATTTTGCTCCACAATCACCGTGGTGATACCCTGCTCGCGGATGTGACTCAATGTTTTGGCAATCTCCTGCACAATCACCGGGGCCAGCCCCTCATAGGGTTCATCCAGCAGCAGGATTTTAACCTGACGGGCCAAGGCGCGGGCGATGGCCAGCATTTGTTGCTCGCCGCCCGACAGGGTGACGCCCTCTTGTTTGCGGCGCTCTTCAAGTCTTGGGAAAAGCTCGTAAATCTGATCCAAAGACCAACCAATTGGCGGGGCGATTTGGGCCAGTTTGATGTTTTCCTCAACCGTAAGGCCTTGGATGATGCGGCGATCCTCTGGCACGAGACCAAGCCCTGCGCGCGAGGCTTCGAAACTGGCCATCGCATGCAGCGGATCCCCATCGAGCCAAATTTCGCCCTGGGTGACCTGTGGATCGCCAGTGCGTGCAATGGCGCGCAATGTGGAGGTTTTACCGGCGCCGTTTCGGCCCAGCAGAGCGAGAATTTCGCCCTCATTGATCTCAAAGCTGACGCCCTGCACGATATAGCTTTCGCCATAGTAGGCATGGATGTCACGGACCGAGAAGTAGGCGGGTGTGTCTGAAAGTGTCATCGCGGCCACTCCTATACTTGGGCTTCGCCGAGGTACGCTTCGCGCACTTTCGGGTGGCCTTTGATATTTTCTGGCGTTTCTTCAACCAAAGGTGTGCCCTGCGCCAAAACGGTGATGCGTTCCGCCAGCGAGAAGACCACATGCATGTCATGCTCGATGATGGCAATGGTGATGTCGCGGGTGTCGCGGATCTGTTTAAGAAGATCGATGGTGTTGTTTGTATCGGCGCGGGCCATCCCTGCGGTTGGCTCATCCAGCAACAAGAGCCGTGGCTCTTGTGCAAGACACATTCCGATCTCAAGTCGGCGCTTGTCGCCGCGTGACAGAGAGGCAGCATGCATCGCATGTTTGTCGGCCATATTCATCTCTTCAAGCATATGTTGCGCCCGATCAAGCACCTCTCGATCAGAGAGCATATTTTTCATGATACTGAGATGAAAGGCTCCGTCTCGCTTGGCGAAACAGGGAATGAGCATATTTTCCAAAACACTGAGCTCGCCGAAAATTTCGGGTGTTTGGAACACGCGCGAAATCCCCATTTGGTTGATCTCATGTGGTTTGCGGCCCAGCATGGATTGCCCATCGAACATAACGGATCCCGTATCTGGTATCAATTTTCCAACAAGGCAGTTCAGCAAGGTGGATTTTCCAGCCCCATTCGGTCCAATAATCGCATGGACAGAATTTTCGGCCACATTGAGATTGACCTTATCAAGAGCCTGCAAGCCACCAAAGCGCTTGCCTACATTTTTGATTTCAAGGATGCTCATTTTTCATTTCCTTGTTCGGTAGGGGTCGTTGCGCTGTCAGGGCCATTATTGGTCTTATTGCGCCCAAAGAGGTTTGCCAATTTTTGACCGCCTTCAACCAGACCGCCCGGCAAGAAAATAACAACCATCATAAAGAGCAAGCCCAGTGTGAGGTGCCAGCCCTTGCCGACGAAGGGGTATATGATATTTATCAGAAAATCTTGGAGCCCGTCTGGCACAACAGCAAACCATTGCTCCAAAATGCTTTTGTTTATTTTGGAGACGATGTTTTCCATATATTTAATGAACCCTGCGCCTAAGACAGGGCCAATGAGCGTACCCGCACCGCCGAGGATGGTCATCAAGACGACTTCACCAGAGGCGGTCCAAAACATCCTTTCTGCACCGACCTGCGTATCCATCGCCACCAGCAGACCACCGGCCAAACCGGCATACATCCCGGATATCACAAATGCCGCAAGCGTATAGGGTTTGGCATTTACACCGGTATAGTTCAGGCGGTTTTGATTTGATTTCACCGCGCGCAGCATCATGCCAAAGGGCGAGCGGAAGATGCGGATTGACATATAAAAGGCCGCAATCAAAATCACGGCAGCGATGTAATAGCCCGCGTTAAAGGTGAAAACCCAATCTGCAAGCGTCACCTCATATGTGTCGCGCATGTCAATCCCGAAGAGATTGGCGCGTGGTGTTTGCCCTTCGGCCAAGGCGCTGTCTAAGATCCTCGGATCGGCCAGATTTGGCTGCAATCCGGTTTCACCGCCCGTGATCGGTGTCAGCACCGAATAGGCGAGCGAATAAGACATCTGCGCGAAGGCAAGGGTCAGGATCGAGAAATAGATGCCTGAGCGTCGCAGGCAAATCCAGCCGACCAGAAGCGAAAAGGCGCCCGCAACCGCAACAGATATGATGATGGCGGGAATGACATTCATAGTCAGAAGTTTCATCATCCATATCGCGGCATAGGACCCAATGCCCAAAAAGGCGGCATGTCCAAAACTGAGATAACCGGTCAGACCAAAGAGGATATTGAAGCCAATGGCGAAGATGCCAAATATCACCAAACGCTGCATCAGATCCGGATATCCCGCGTTGAACTGCGCTAAGGCGGAGGATTCCGGGAAAGGATTGAGGAGAACTGGGGCTAAAAGGGTCAAGACCACCACTGCTATCAACAGAGTCGAATCTTTTTTAGATAATTGCAACATCCGCTTAGTCCTCCATCACGCCTTTGCGACCCATCAAGCCGCGGGGGCGTGTGAGCAGAATAATAATTGCGACCAGGTAAATTATGATCTGGTTGATACCGGGGATGAATTCCAAAACCACGGACATAGATGCGAAACTTTCCAAAATGCCAAGCAAGAAGCCTGCGAGTACGGCCCCAGGCAGAGAGCCCATACCGCCGACAACCACAACCACAAAGCTCAGCACCAAGAAATCCATGCCCATATGATAATTGGGTGAATTGATCGGCGTATACATCACACCTGCAAGCCCTGCGACTGCGGCGGCGAGACCGAACATGATCGTGAAACGGCGATCGATGTTGATGCCCAAAAGCCCGACGGTCTCGCGGTCTGCCATGCCGGCGCGTACGACCATGCCGAATGTGGTGAATTGCAAAAAGGCAAAGACTGCGCCGATAATCACTGCGGCAAAGCCAAAGTATACCAGGCGCCAATAGGGATAAATGATGGAATTGGCCTTGGCGCCAAAGAATGCACCAAAATCGAACGAGCCGGCGAAGACTTCAGGTGCCGGTGTCGGGATTGGGTTGGCTCCGTAATAGTATTTGATCACTTCCTGAAGAACAATTGCCAAGCCGAAGGTGACCAAGATTTGATCCGCGTGCGGGCGTTTGTAGAAATGCTTGATCAAGCCACGTTCCATGATGAAGCCAATGGCAATCATGATTGGAATGGTGAACAGTATCGATAGCGGCACCGCCCAATCGATGAGAATATCGCCAGTCTGCTGCCCAAAAATATCATAGATATGAGGTATTTCGATTTTGGCCGGGTTTCCCAAGAAATCCGTTTTGGTCTCATCAATGACCGTGTAGCTCCAGCCCAGAAGCCGACTAAATGTGACTGCACAAAAAGCGCCGATCATAAACAGCGCTCCATGCGCAAAATTTACAACGCCCAAGGTGCCAAAAATGAGTGTCAGACCCAAGGCGATCAGCGCATAGGCCGACCCTTTGTCTAAACCGTTCAGAATTTGTAAGACGGCTGCGTCCACTTTTCTACCCTCGCGAAACAGATTGATTTAGCCTCATTAGGCCAGAAAAATAGGGCGGAGATCAACTCTCCGCCCTAGATATTTGAAGGACTATGCGCCTGGGTTACATGTACCCAAAGAGCCGCCAGCAACCTGTGGGTGATCTGGTGCGTAGGTCACCTGCGCAACAGGCGTGATCTCAACGATTTCGAGAAGATCGAACTCAGATGTTGGGTTCTCTTTACCCTTCACAACAAGCACGTCTTTGAAACACTGGTGATCTTCGGCGCGGTACAATGTTTTACCATTGCCCATACCGTCGAATTCAAAACCTTCCAGAGCCTCAACGACACCACAGGGGTTGAATGTTCCGGCGCGTTCACAGGCATCGGCATACAAGAGTGTTTGAACATAGGTTGTATGCGCCGCCTGAGAGGGTGGGAAGCCGTATTTCGTACCGAAGGATTTAACGAAAGCTTTTGAGCCCTCGTCTTGGAGGGACCAGTGCCAGTTTGTTGAGCCGAAAATGCCTTTCACGTTCGCGCCCGCGCCCTTCGCCATGAGGCGAGAATACAATGGAACAACAATCTCAAAGTTCTTGTTGTTAACCATTTTGTCGCGGAGACCAAACTGAACAGCGTTCGTTAAAGAATTCACCATGTTGCCGCCGTAGTGGTTCAACACGAGAACATCTGCATCCGATTGCAGAACTGGCGCGATGTAGGAGGAGAAGTCCGTCTGTGTCAGCGGGGTTCTTACTGCGTTTACAGTTTCCCAGCCCATCGCCTCAGTTGAGGACCGCACGGCTTCTTCGGTTGTATAACCCCAGTTGTAGTCAGCGGTCAGGTGATAGGCTTTACGGTCTGTACCGTAATTTGCCGCCAGCACAGGCGCCAGGGCGGCACCGGACATGTAGGAGTTGAAGAAGTGGCGGAAACCATTGGCCTTCTTGTCTTTCCCAGTGGTGTCGTTGGAGTGTGTCAGACCCGCCATGAAGATCACGCCGGCTTCTTGGCACAATGCTTGAACGGCAACAGCCACACCTGAAGAGGAGCCACCGGTGATCATGATCGCACCATCTTTTTCGATCATGGATTTCGCAGAGGCGCGCGCAGCGTCAGATTTTGTCTGCGTATCGCCTGTGACGTATTCTACTTTCTTACCTAAAATGCCGTTGCCTTTCAGGGCTTTGGAAGAAAACGTATTCATCATGCCGCCATCGCCGCCACCGTTTAGGTGCTCAACGGCGAGCATGTAGGCGCGCAATTCATCTGCGCCCTCATCTGCGTAGGGTCCGGATTGTGGGACGTTAAAGCCCAAAGTGACCGTACTGCCAGTTGGTGCGTTAAGGTAGCCAGAGTGGCTGCCCGCGGTAAGGATCGTCGGCAATGCGAGGCCAGCGCCAGCAGCGGCGCCGACCTGCAATACGTTGCGACGGCTCATAATTGATTTAGACATTTAAGTCCTCCCGATTGAATAAAGGGGCCCGCTTTTATTATGCAGTTCCCCCGAAAACACACTTCACAGTGTTGCCTTATTTTCGCTCTTTGAAGGATTGTTGTGCAACGTTGGTCTTGTTTGATTCAAATATTTTGTAAATTATTGCACGGATGCTTGATAAAAACTGTAAATAAATTTACAAACCCGTTCAGGCGGCATCAGCACGCTGCAAAAATAGCCAAGGAATCCCGTGATGGAGCGCAGCGCCTTTGCCGGCAGTCGAATACGCGAAAGGCGCGTGGCGCTTGGGCTGCGTCAGGCCGAGGTGGCTCTGCGTGCTGGAATTTCTGGCTCCTACCTCAACCTCATTGAGCACAATAGGCGCCGTATTGGCGGCAAAGTTCTGTTGAATATCGCGGCGGCTTTGGAAATTGAGCCCGGCGCGCTGGCGCAGGGGGCCGAAAAACGGCTCCTGACCAGCCTGCGCGACGCGGCCATTGCCCGGCCAGATGTGGAAGTTGATCTCACACAGACCGAGGATTTTGCAGATCGCTTTACAGATTGGGCGCGCCTCATTTCGGCCCAGCAGAGTCAAATTACCGCGCTGCAACAAACAGTCAGCAGCCTGTCGGACCGCCTTGCCCATGATCCATTCCTGTCTGAGGCGTTGCATGAGGTGCTCTCAACCGTCTCTGCCATTCGATCGACGGCGAGTATTTTGGCAGAGCCCGGAGAGATGGATCAAAATTGGCAACGCCGGTTCCAGACCAATGTGTTTCAAGACAGTATTCGCTTGGCCACCGCCAGCCAATCTCTTGCGGATTATCTTGATGGCGATTCGGATCGGGTGTTGGATGCGCTGTCACCGCTGGATGAGCTGGACAGCCTCTTGGCAAAACAGTCCTATCATTTTGCCGAGCTTGAAGAGTTGCCGGACTGGGATGCCTCTGTTGCGGATGCTCTGCTGACAGGGGCTTCGGCGGCGGCGAAAATCTTAGGGATGGAGTATTTTCAGCAATATTGGCGTGACGCGCAGATGTTTCGTCTGGCGGAATTGGGCGCGCTGGTGGGGGAGTTTGGACTGGACCCTGTGCGAATCGCACGGCAGACAGAGCTGTCACTGCCCTTGATCTTTCGGCGCTTGGCCAGCCTGCCGCCGGATCCCAACCGCCCGCCTGTCGGGTTGATGATTTGCGATGGCAGTGGCGCCTTGTTGTTCAAGCAACCTTGCGATGATTTCCAAGCGCCGCGGGTTGGCTCGGCCTGCGCGCTCTGGCCGCTTTACGGCGCGCTAACCCAGATTGGTGTTGCCGCGCGGCATCAAATTTTGCACAGCGGCCGACCAGGCGCTTTGGGGGCACAAAATCTCTTTGACACTTTCTCCATCGCAGAGCGCGTGACCTCCGCCAGTTTTGAGAGCGTGCCGGTGCTGCGCTCGACCATGTTGATCCTGCGTGCCGAAAAGCCAAGTGTTGGCCAACCTTTGCCAATTGGCAGCACCTGCCGCTTGTGCAATGTCCAAGCCTGCCCCGCGCGCCGCGAGCCGTCAATTTTTACAGATGGGTTTTGACAAAGCAGGGTGAGTTCGGCTCTACTGACAGTGATGGGAATTTTGAACGAAGGGAGGCTAAAATGCGGCATGTTTTGCTGATCGAAGATGAACCGAATATCATTGAAGCCCTCAGTTTCATATTTTTGCGCGACGGTTGGAAAGTTGATGCGCATTCCGACGGCGCCAATGCTGTGGCCACAACCGTGCAAACAGCGCCCAATGCCATCATCTTGGACGTCATGCTGCCCAATCGCTCCGGTTTCGACATTCTCGAAGAGTTGCGCAGTCTGCCCGATTACAAAGACGTCCCGATCTTGATGCTCACCGCAAGAGGGCAAACGAAAGATCGAGACATCGCCCTAGCCCGCGGGGCCTCACAATATATGACGAAGCCTTTTTCCAATGCAGAGGTCTTGAAGACCATGAATGCGTTGGTTGGACACGCGCCGTGAATGGCAAGCATGATCAAACCTTGAAACGCGCTGCAACGGCGTCCCGCGGCCAGCGTGTGACGGATTCCGCCCTGATCCTACCCTTGGTGGGGATAATCCTTTTTTTGCTTCCGATCATGTGGCCGCGCAGCTCTGATCTTGACCCCGTCGCGGGAACAGCGACCTCGACCGCTTTGATCTATCTGTTTGTCGTCTGGGCCGGGTTGATCTGTTGCGCCCTGGGGTTGGCGTTTGTGATCAAACGATTTGGCGTGGGACGGAGATAGATGCTGTCTCTCGATCTGCTGATTTTTGTGTCGCTGATTTATGTGGCTTTCTTGTTCGGCGTTGCCTTTTGGGCCGAGCGGGCCAGTGATGCCGGGCGCGGCGGCTGGATGCGCACGCCGCTCATTTATACTCTGTCACTGTCGATCTACTGCACCGCTTGGACCTTTTACGGCGCTGTCGGATTTGCGGCGCGGTCGGGACTGGAGTTTTTGACCATATACCTTGGCCCCACGGTGGTGCTCATCGGCTGGTGGTTGATCCTGCGCCGATTGGTGCGCATTGCCCGGGCTGAGCGGATCACCTCGATTGCCGACCTCCTGTCTTCGCGCTTTGGCAAATCTGCACTATTGGGCGGCTTGGTGACGGTGATGGCGGTGGTCGGCACGACCCCATATATTGCTCTTCAGTTGCAATCGGTGACGACCTCGATATCGGTCTTCGCCAAGGGCACCCAGAACATTCTCAGCTCAACGAATATCGCCTTGTGGACGGCAGCGGGGCTTGCGGTGTTTACGATTGTATTTGGCACCCGCAATCTTGATGTGAACGAGCGGCACAGCGGCGTTGTCATGGCCATTGCGGTTGAAGCGATTGTGAAGCTCTTGGCGCTGCTGGCGGTTGGGGTCTTTGTGGTCTGGGGATTGGCTGGCGGGGCCGGTGATGTTTTGGCGCGCATTGATGCCTCGCCCATCGCACAATGGGAGGTCAGCACCGGGCGTTGGATCGGGCTCACCTTCCTATCGGCGGCCGCATTTCTGTGTCTGCCGCGCATGTTTCAGGTGATGGTGGTGGAGAATTCTCAAGAAAGCCATCTAGCAACCGCCAGTTGGGCCTTTCCGCTGTATCTCCTGCTCATGTCGCTATTTGTGATCCCCATCGCGGTGGTGGGGCTGGATATTTTACCCGCAGGGTCAAACCCCGATCTTTTCGTGCTCACCCTGCCGCTGTCTGCGGAGCAAAACGGTCTGGCGATGCTGGCATTTTTGGGGGGGTTCTCTTCGGCGACCTCGATGGTGATTGTGGCGGCAATTGCCCTATCAACAATGATTTCAAACCATATCGTCACCCCTATTTGGTTGCGCGCCCGCGGGCAGGGGGCGACCATTTCGGGCGATGTGCGCAGCGTGGTTTTGACGTCGCGGCGTATTTCGATCATCGGCATTTTGACGCTGGGCTATCTCTATTATCGCATTTCTGGCGGCGGGGCGGCCTTGGCTTCTATTGGGTTGATATCTTTCGCCGGCATCGCGCAGATCTTGCCGGTGATGCTGGGTGGAATCTTTTGGCAAGGGGCGACCAAAATTGGAGCTTTGGCTGGGTTGATTTGCGGGTTGGTGGTGTGGAGCTATACGATGTTCTTGCCCTCCTTTGGTCCGGAAGTGTTGATCTCTCAAGAGTCAATCGATCATGGGCTTTGGGGGGTGCACTGGTTGCGACCGACCGCCCTGTTTGGCATCGAAGGGCTTGATCCGGTGGTGCATGCGGTCTTTTGGTCGATATTGCTCAACAGCTTTGCCTTTGTGGCCGGTTCCATCTTATCCAGACCGTCTCCCTTGGAGCGGGTGCAAGCCGTGCAATTTATCAGCGCTTTTGACAGCGGCCCTTCGGCCCGCGGATGGCAACGTGGAGCCACAGATGCAGAGGATCTTTTGAGCATGGCACAGCGCATTATTGGCGCGGCTCAGGCACAAAATTTGTTCCGCACGGCGGCACAACGGCAGGGCAAACAGGGTTATCTACCTGATCCGACGCCGCAATTTCTTGAAACCCTTGAGCGGGGCTTGGCCGGCAGTGTTGGTGCGGCCACAGCCCATGCGATGTTGGGGCAAATGGCCGGTGGGTCTTCTGTCACTGTTGAGGATTTGATGGCCGTGGCGGATGAAACCGCTCAGATCATGGAATATTCCAACCAATTAGAGGCGAAGTCCGGCGAATTGACCACAACCGCACGCAAACTGCGCGATGCCAACGAGAAACTCACGAAGCTCTCGATCCAAAAAGATGCGTTCCTCACGCAAATCAGCCATGAGCTGCGCACGCCCATGACATCGATTCGTGCCTTTTCGGAAATTTTGCAAGATCCAGATCTCTCGGACGGCGACCGGCCGAAATACGCGCGGATCATTGAAGATGAAACCCAAAGATTGACCCGGTTGTTGGATGATCTACTCGATCTTTCGGTGCTGGAGAATGGTCAGGTCTCATTGGAGCTGCGCCAGGCTCGGTTGCGCGATATATTGGACCGCGCGCAGGCCTCGGCCAATGTGGACAAACATATAAGAATTCGCCGCAGTGCGGGGCGTGAAGATATTTTTATCCTCACAGACCCGGATCGTTTGACCCAAGTGTTTATAAATCTCATGGCCAATGCCGCGAAATATTGCGAGGCGCAGCAGCCAGAGTTGCGTGTCATTGTCACTGAAACGCCCTCGGCCATAACCGTGGATTTTATCGACAATGGCGTCGGGGTGGGCAAGGCGCATCAGGATATGATTTTTGAGAAATTTGCCCGCGCTTCCGATCATTCAAAAGCCGGGGGGGCGGGGCTTGGTCTTGCGATTTGTCGGGAGATCATCAGTAATTTGGGAGGGCAGATTTCCTATCTGCCCGGCCAGCGCGGCGCGGCGTTTCGGGTCAGTCTTCCGCGCGATTGAGGGCCAGCATCTCGAGCTGTGGCCGCAGATGAGCCAATTGATACCCTGCGCGGGCGGTGGCGTCCAAAATGTCATCGGTTGCGATGCGCCCGGCCTGCGCAAAGGCCCAGACAATGCTGCAGCGATTGCCAGAGGCGCAATAGGCGAAGACTGGGCTGGGCAATTGCGCCAAAAGTTCCGCCTGACGCTCAATCTTATCGGGGCCGAAACTTGAGGGATCGAAAACATTTTCCGCAAATTCCATCCCGGCGGCTTGGACGGCGGCCTTGATGGCCTCGATGTGGCGGGGCGCGGGATTTTCTTGATCTGGGCGATTGCATATCACAGATTTGAAGCCGGCCTGCGCGATGCTCGGCACATCGGAGACGTCGATCTGTGGCGATACGGTATAATCGTCGGAAAGGGTGTTCATCTGCATGGGGAGTCCTCGTTTTTGTTCGTCTTAAGTGGCTCTGCGGGTCACAGCATAATGCCAATGACCACCATCATCAGCCCAATTGCAGAGCACCCCATAGCGCCCAGGTTCCAAGCGATGGCCGATTGAAGCTGCACCTTCATGTCATCGTCGTTGAGGCCTTGTTTCTTCGCCCGCATAATCCGTGCGATGGTGTAAAATAGCAGGCCAAGTCCGATCAAAGTCACGACAATCCCTGGGATAATGAGCCAATCCATAGTCTACTCCGAAAACTTTAACTTTGCGCTACAGTCGCGAAGGAAGGCGGCTTGTGCAAGTCGAAAACGAAGGGTATCGCTGCCCCATCACTTTTTGCAACGGAGTTCCCTATGTCAGAAATCGACAGCAGCTATCGCGTCACCGCCGATGAATTGCGGCAGTTCATAGAACGTATTGAGCGTTTGGATGCCGAGAAAAAGGATCTGGCCGAACAACAAAAAGAAGTCATGGCAGAGGCCAAAGGCCGTGGGTATGACACGAAAGTCATGCGCAAACTCATCACCCTGCGCAAGCGGGACCAAAATGATATTGCAGAAGAAGAAGCTATTTTGGAAATGTATAAAGAAGCCTTGGGTATGTGACTGTGCGGCCGGCCTTCACAGGGCCGGCTCAATGACCTTAACATCCCCGCGTGAGATGATGGCATTGACATCTTCATCATATAAGTCTGACAGGCGGTTCAGCAGATCATCCGTCCAGCCGGGCAGGGTGATCTCCTCCTCCACCGCCTCTGGGTTGGCATAATGCTCCAAAAAAGCCGCTAAGACTCGTTGGCGTTCTTTTTCTGAGTTGGGCGGATTGGCCTTGAAATAGTTTTGCATTTTTTGAGAGCCGATTTCAGTCAACAAAGACCCAATCAGATCATAGCCGGCATTTATGGGATCTTCTGCCTCTAGCCCTATGAGGTGACGCAAAATTTTTGGCCAAACGAAGGGTGTATCCTCGTTGCACCAAACGGTGACCTTCGCGCTTGGCAAGACAGTGCGTATGCGATGGATCAGGCCGGACCATTGAACCACAGTCGGGGCGGCTCCGGCCATAAAACGCTGAAACGACCGGCCATGAGATTTGCCATAAGCCGCAGGAATAAAGGTGCCGGGGTCACGCATGCACAGTGACAGTTCAATGTCATGGCCTTGGAACAATGTGCCAAAGGCCTGAAGCTTTTCCACCACCAAAGCATAGAAATCTCCGCCCTCGAAAATTCGGTTCGGCACGCAGATGAAATTGGCATTGGTCAAAATCACCCGTTTGGCATCCTTATCGCCAATAATATCGGCCAATAGCTCGTCTCCAGACATATCTGGACGCGCGCCTCTGGCCATGGCTTGCAGGTTTTCTCGAATGACGTTTCGGTATTTGCCCGGATGGGGCAGGGCGACCTGTTTCTGGACAAGCGCGGCTTTGTTCTTCACAAGCGAAGCGTGCAGGGCATCTTGGTCTGTGCAATGGGCGCCAATGTGGTAAACAATTTGCATCGAAATATGCTGCCTTGGAAATAAGTCTTAGCGGCCAGAGTATAGGCAACCGTTTATAAATTAAAACCGCCGAAATCAAGAATGAGGGCTTCGTGGCTGAAAAAATAATGAAACGCGCGGGATTGGGCAGATGGCTGGCGCTGGCCATTGCTGGCTGTGTGCTCTTGCCAATTGTTTCGATTGCCTGGATGGGGTTGGGTGGCGATGGCGCGCGCTGGGCGCATCTTTTCGCGACGGTGTTGCCGCGCTACCTGGGCAATAGCCTGTCGCTCATGTTGGGTGTTGGCGTTCTGAGCCTCCTTCTGGGCACATCTTTGGCTTATTTGGTGACGCATCTCGCGTTTCCGGGGCGCAATTGGGTGCAATACGGGTTGTTTCTTCCGCTGGCGATGCCCTCTTTCGTGGCGGCCTACGCTTGGGTAGATGTGCTGGAATATGCCGGCCCTCTGCAAACAACTCTGCGCGATTGGACAGGATGGTCTTCGGTGCGCGAGTATTGGTTTCCCAATATTCGCTCGCGGCCGGGCGCCATATTCGTGCTGTCTTTGACACTCTACCCTTATGTTTATCTTCTGGCCCGCGCGGCATTCCGCGAGTTGCCTGCGAGTGGTCAGGATGTGGCCCGTTCCCTTGGCCTGGGGCATATGCGGCAGTTTTTGCGGGTGAGCTTACCACAAGCGCGCCCTGCCATTGCCGCCGGTACAGCCATCGTCATGATGGAAACCCTAAATGACTTTGGAACCGTAGATTATTTTGCAGTTCAGACACTCACCACCGGCATTTTTTCGATTTGGCTGGAAAGCTATGACCCGGGCGGTGCAGCGCAATTGGCCTTGCTGGCCGCTTTGATTGTGGCGGGCTTGTTGGGGGTGGAGAAAATTGGCCGCCGCCGCGCGCGCTTTAACAAATCTGGTCGCCAAATGGCGCCGATCCAGCCGCAGCCCTTATCGGCGCGGCAGGGGGCTGCTGTGCTGCTCTATTGCTTGGTGCCGATTGGGTTGGGATTTTTGATTCCGCTGATTGTTCTGGTGGCGCCGGTCCTGTCGGATCTTAACCTTTGGAACGACCCGGATCTCTGGCGCGCTGCGGGGCACAGCCTCGCTTTGGGCGGCGTCAGCGCCGGCCTGGTCGTCATGCTCGCCACTGTCATGGTTTTGGGCGTGCAGAAAACCGCAGGGGCATGGAAAAAATCTCTGCTGACACTGACGACCCTTGGCTACGCCTTTCCGGGTGCCGTCCTGGGGTTGGGGATATTGATTCCCTTGGCCGCGTTTGACAATTGGCTGGCAGACTTGGTTTTGGCGAGTTTGCGCCGCGATCCCGGCCTCCTCCTGACCGGGAGCGCAGGCGCATTGATCGTCGCCTATTGTGTACGTTTTTTTGCGATTGGTGTCGGGGCGGCAGAGGCAGGTTTGGCCGCGATCTCAACCAATATCCCACTGGCCGCGAGCACATTGGGGCGCGGGCCAAAAGATGTGATGATCAATATATATCAACCGCTTATGCGGGGAAGCCTCGCCTCTGCTATGGTGCTTGTTTTTGTGGATACGGTCAAAGAATTGCCCGCCACCCTTCTGCTGCGCCCCTTCAATTTCGACACGCTGTCCACCCATGTTTACGGACAAGCCAGCCTGGAGAATTTCCACGGCTCCACCCCCGCCGCATTGCTCATAATCACTCTTTCGCTGGGTGCGATATTTCTTTTGGCAAAAGCGCACAGGTAGGGCTTGCATCGGTAGTTTTTTTGTCCTAAATCGTCGCTCAGTGCCCCTATAGCTCAGCTGGTAGAGCAACTGATTTGTAATCAGTAGGTCCGCGGTTCGAGTCCGTGTGGGGGCACCACTATCCTAAGTCAGCTGCAGTTACACACCTGATATCAAGCGATATTCATTGTCGTCTGATGCAGGAGGCCACCATATGGTCCACCAAAGTTGCTCTTATCTTAAGCTCAAGGGAAGCACCTACTACTTCTCTCGCCGAGTCCCTAAGCCCCTCCAGAAACACTTCAAGACTGATCGTGTGGAAGTCTGTTTGCATACTCCTCAGCAGTCTTCAGCCGTGCGTCAGGCTCAGGCGCTGGCAAGTGAACTTGAAGATCATTGGTATATCCTCAGAAGACGAGAGATTAAGCACAGGCTCTCTAGCGTCTTTGGTGACGGCAGCCACGACATGAGACACACTGCTAGTGTGACAGGGGTAGGACCGCAGCTGTCTGCAGCACTGGAGGTCTACCTGTCGCTGAAAGGCGCTGGGCGACCTAAGACCTTTGAGGCAGGCGCTAGGCGGGCTGTGGGCTATCTGCTGGAGGTCACCGACGACAAGCCCATCGATGCTTATGTCAGGGCTGATGCTAACGCCTTCAGGGAATACCTTAGGAGCCGTGGGCTGTCCTCAGAAAGCATAGGACGCAACCTCACGAGCATCAGAGCCATCGTTAACTTTGTGTCCAAAGAAGAAGGCCTACAGCCG